>Ga0308159_1000226_pt1 | contig 171626 bp, 141 predicted proteins | sample PhyCR1_FD_201040 | JGI IMG/M metagenome (GOLD analysis project Ga0308159, IMG submission 201040) | Phyllosphere microbial communities from UC Gill Tract Community Farm, Albany, California, United States - DLSLC.R1 | ecosystem: Host-associated > Plants > Phyllosphere > Unclassified | place...
GAGACCCTCAAGTTGTATGGCGCGTATGTCGTTGACTACAACACCGGCACGCCATTCGTCATCTATGCCGAAAACGACGCCGGTTTCAATCTGATGCCCAAGGGCTGGGACAACGAGGTCGCCAGCCAGCTCGACCTGGTTCGTGCCGGTCTGCGCCAGGTGACGTCGGTCCAGGGTTGGCTCGACGGCAATGGCAACCCGGCAACCGCAGCGGTCAAGGCGCAGCAGAACATGAACGTCCTGTCGATGCGGGGTCCCTGGTCACGGCAAGCGGGCACGGGTACGGCTGCCTACGACACCCTCGAGCAGCGCCTGTCGTTCGATGCGACGACCGGCAAGACCGTGTACGTCAACTCGAGCAATGCCGGCATGACGCCCGTGACATGGGCTAAGCCGCAGGCCGGCACGCACGTTCAATTGTCGGTCAGTGCGACCGGCGGCGCCACGTTGCGGCTGCAGGTGACAAGCAACAACGTGATGGTGCAGGACACCAGGGACCTCGCGAACGGGCAATCCCGCCGCTTCGTGTGGCCGGCCGACGCCAAATTCACACTGACGGCAACGAGCGGCGCGGCTGGACCGTCGTCAGTCAAGGCCTCGCTGGTCAGAATGCCCTGACGTGATACCCGCCGGGATTACAACCAGAGTCCTGGCGCGATCTTGCGCGCAATCATCCGTAGTTTCTCTTTTGCTCTGTAACTGGAACTACGGTAATTCGCATTCGAATACCCGGAATAACCATCGATGATCGGTTGCACGCGAAAACGCGGAATGATTCTGGTATTCGGTGTCTGCAATGCCTCGTTCATCGTTTGGAAGAATTTCTTTTCAAGCACGAACGATTTGGCATACTCGCCCCGGAAATAGCGGTCATAGGCATCGCGACGGAAGGCAAACGTCCGCAATTCCATCCACAGATTACCGCCCAGCGATTCGCCGATGAGTGGCACGTCCCGCAGGTCGCAATACACCTCGTAATCGGCGGGCGCCGAGCAAATCAATTGCTCGATATTCAAAATTTTCAATCTGCCGGTGACTTTCCAGATGTGATCGTCCGCCTTGATCACATTACTGGCGAGAAGGCCCTCGTCAAACATCCTGAATTCGCCATAGCCTTTGCCCCTGGACGGCGGGTAATCCGAACTGACGCTGATGAATTCCACGTTCTTGAATGACTTGCGCTGCAGCGCGTTTTTCAACGGGGTCAGATCGGTGTCCGAGTTTTCGAGAAACACGATGCGATCGGCGACTTCCGGCGCCACCGCCTCGTAATACCGTAGCGCCTCGATATAGTCGTTCATCCGGATGGCAGGGTCCATCCTCGTCGAACCGGGCATGTCTTTCGATGGCGTGATCGTCGCAGACATCAGGATCACATTGGGTTTTTTGGGGTTCGACATCGTTTTCCTCGCGGCCAGGCCAGCCTTGACCGTTTCTGTTTGTTGTAACTTCAACATCTTACCGCGTTTTTACCGGCACAGGCGGTCGCGCTCGCGACGTCGTAGTTAATGCATCCGAGAAATTCTAAGGATGGTCGTGCGGCTGATTGGCGTCAAGTATCTGCAGCAACGCTTCCCGTCAATACCAGAATCCCCAGTTCGCGTAAATACATTCAAATTTTTGTCCAATAGTAAAGACGCCTGACCGGCTTTGCCATTTAAAAGAAACACAATTGGTTTAGGTATCGCTTTTTAATTTGATCACGTGAACCGGTATCACTTTTTTAATGCCCATAGCAAGAAGGGCAATCTTCTGTTGCAAATCTCCAAAATTAGTGCATATAACTTTTATTTGCCGTGTGGAATTCTTTTCCCTGCAGTAATATTCATGGCATCTGACAGGCTGAGAGAGAAGAGCCTGATACGCATCCGATCCTCCTGAATATTGAAGATACCGACATGACACTCTTTTCGCGCACGGTCACCGTGCAGGTCGTCTCCACACTACTGTGCACGTCGCTGGCCGCATGTGGCGGCGGCGGCGCAGATACCGGTTCGGCGACCGCCGCATCGACCGTTTCGAATATCGTTACGCCGACGCCTGCTGTAACAACGCCCACCACCGATAGCGGCGGCGCCTCCAAACTCTCGCCTGCGCAAGACGCGCCGACGACGGGTACCACCCTGCCCGCAGCCTCGCCCACGATCCCGTCGGCACCAGTGTCGGTGACACCATCGGTGCCAGTGGTGACCCCATCGGTGCCAGTCTCGGTGACGCCATCGGTGCCAGTCTCGGTGACCCCATCCGTACCATCATCGTCGACCCCATCGTCGGCGACCCCATCAAAGATACCCTCGGCGACCCCGCCGGCATCGCAGACCACGCCCTCGAACACCGGAGATGGTATCTTCGGCACCTACTTGCGGCCGTATGCCGCCAACTCGCTGTGGAACTCACGTCCGCTCAACCCGGTGTTCGGCACCTTCGAGATTCCGAAGTCCAGCTATTTCCCGACCGTCGCCTCGGGTGCCTATTCGACCGGGGTCTTCCTGGCGTCCGCGTCCGACTCGCCGATGACCGTCGTCGGCCCGGGTTCGACCGCCACGAACACCGTCGGCGTCGCCGACCCGGACAGTGGCACGAACCGTGTCATCACGCTGCCTCGCTGGCCAGCGGCCGTGTTGCCGGCTTCCGGTACGGACGGTCATGCCGATATCGTCGATCCGGTCACGAATATCGTCCACTCCTTCTGGCAGTTGAAGCAGCAAAACGGCCGCTGGACCGCGTCGATGTACTCATGGAGCAAGCTGGGCGGAACTGGCTGGGGCGATCCATCGCATTATTACCAGGGCGCACGCGCAGTGGGCATTCCTGCTTCGGCCGGCCTGATCCGCAAGCATGAAATCAAGGACGGCCTTGCCGCCTATCCTCATGCGCTTGCCATGTCGCTGACCTTCAACGGTCTGGCCAACGGTACCAGCCACCCAGCCTACGTGTTCCCTGCGACGGCGGCGGACAATTCGGCGTCCGCCAATACCGGCGCTATCCCGCAGGGCTCGCTGCTGATGCTGCCACCGAACTTTGACAGCAGCGCGATCGTCAACCCCGACCTGCGCAAGATCGTCGAAACGCTCAAGTTGTACGGCGCCTACGTGGTGGACCGCAATACGGGTACGCCATTCGTGATCTATGTCGAAAACGACGCCGGGTTCAACCTGATGCCGAAAGGCTGGGACAACACGATTGCCGACCAGCTCGACAAAATCCGCGCCAGCCTGCGTCAGGTCACCTCGGCACAATCCTGGGTCGACGGCAATGGCGACATGATTGCCGCAAGAAATGTACCGCAGCAGAACACCAACATCCTGTCGATGCGTGGCGGTTGGTACCGGCAGTCCGGCACCGCCACGGGTGACTATGACGCGATGACCCGCAAATTCTCGTTTGGTGCAACGACGACCAAGACGGTCTATGTGAATGCCAATAACACGGGTTTGACGCCGGTCAAGTGGGCCAGGCCGCAAGCGGGCACGTATGTCAACTTCACGGTCAGCGCCACCGGCGGCGCCCGGTTGCGCCTGCAAGTTAAATCCGGCAACACATTCACGCACGATACGTGGGATCTGGTCGACGGAAAAACAGTGCGGATCCTGTGGCCCGAAAATGCCTCGATCGTCCTGATTGCGTCCAGCGGTACCAGTGGCGCGTCGTCGGTCAACGCCGAACTCGTGCCGGCACCCTGACCGTACTGATGTCCCAACCGAAAGCCGCGCCGCCAGCGCGGCTTTTTTCATGCCAGGACAGCACGATATCTTTGCCCGTTACAATTCATGCATCTGAAATTTAGCTTATGATATTGCTATTGATCACAATAGCGTCACATAGCGCCGCTTAGCGCAGTCAGCTTTACAACTGCCGGTATTGCCGCCCGGTGGCGTTCGACGTCGCAGCCGCCGTGTTCAGCCCGGCCTGCCCTGCTATCCAATTTTAGGAAACCATTCTCTTGATCCAAGCGTTTTCGATCGCCCTGCTCGTGTTGCTATGCATCATACTGGTGCCGGTCATGGTCCTGTTTGCCCAGGCAGTGCTGGCGTGGCGCCCCGTGCGCAGCGCAGCATCCGTGCCCGGACCGCGTCCACGCATTGCCGTGCTGATCCCTGCACACAATGAAGAGGCGGGCTTGCTTGCCACCCTGTCGAGCCTGCAGCCACAGCTCAGCGCCAGCGACCGCATTCTGGTTGTCGCGGACAATTGCTCCGATGGAACCGCCGACGTGGCCCGCCAGGCCGGGGCCAGCGTGATCGAACGCAGCCATGCGCAACTGCGCGGCAAGGGCTTCGCGCTCGACTTCGGCGTGCAGGCGCTGGCCGAGACGCCACCCGACGTGGTCATCATTGTCGATGCCGACTGCATCGTTGCCGAAGGTGCCATCGCGCGTCTGGCGACGCTGGCGGCGCACCATCAGCGTCCGGTGCAGGCGCTGTACCTGATGCACACGCCAGCCGGTAGCGGACCGCTGAAAAAGATCGCTGAATTTGCCTGGATCGTGAAGAACAAGGTGCGTCCGCTGGGCTGGTTCCGGATGGGCTGGCCCTGCCAGTTGATGGGCACCGGCATGGCGTTTCCCTGGCAAACGATCCGCACTGCCCACCTGGCAACCGGCCACATCGTCGAAGACATGAAGCTCGGGCTCGACCTGGCGCTGGCCGGGAGCGCGCCGATGTTCTGTCCGTCTGCGCTGGTCTACAGCCATTTTCCAGGCAGCGCCGAAGGCGTGCAAAGCCAGCGCACGCGCTGGGAGCATGGCCATCTGAGCGTGATTGCCAGTGCCGCTCCGGCTGCGCTCGGTGGCGCCATCCGCCGCCGCAGTGCCAGCCTGTTCGCGTTTGGTCTGGACCTGTGCGTGCCGCCGCTGGCACTGCTGGTGTTGCTGGTATGCGCACTGACCGGACTGAGCTTGCTACTGGCCCTGGCCGGCGGCCAGGTTGCGCCGTTGCTGCTGGGCCTGTTGGCGGGCGTGGCGCTGGGCGTGGCGATCCTGCTGGCCTGGTGGCGTTATGGCCGCGCAGTGCTGAGTGGTAAAGAACTGGCACTCGCTGTCGTCTATGTCTTGGCGAAAATACCCTTGTATTTCCGCTTCCTGTTTCGTCGTCAAGTTTCATGGGTGAGGTCAAAACGTGACAGTGAATAATATTGCGCCGACCGCGCCGGTGCGTGCCCCTGTCGTCACCGACTTCACACGCCCCGTGTACTGCGTGCTGGGCCTGCCGTTCGATGCACTGAACATGCAGCAGACCGTGGATTTGCTGCTGGCGCGCGTTGGCAATGCCGAGCGCTGTTTTTTCTCGACGCCCAACCTGAACTTCCTGATTACCAGTCAGCAGGACCCGGCATTTCGCGACTCGGTGCTGCGCTCGTCACTGTCACTCGCCGACGGCATGCCGGTGGTGTGGCTGGCCAGGTTGCTGGGTTTGCCGTTCACCGACCGCGTTGCGGGAGCGACCGTGTTCGAACGCTTGCGCGACCAGCGCACGACGCCGATCAGCGTGTTTTTCTTCGGTGGACCGGATGGCGTCGCGCAGAAGGCGGCGGACGTGCTGAATGCCGGCGAAGGCCGCATGCGGTGCGTGGGCGCCTGTTCGCCCGGCTTCGGGACATTGGCAGAGATGAGCACGCCAGCCATGATCGAACGCATCAACGCAAGCAACGCCGACCTGCTCGTAGTGTCGCTCGGCGCCAAGCGCGGTCAGGTGTGGATCGAACACAATCTGGACGCGCTGGAGACGCCGCTGGTCAGCCATCTGGGCGCCGTGGTCAACTTCGTCGCGGGCACGGTCAGCCGTGCGCCCGGTCTGGTGGGCCGGCTCGGGCTGGAATGGGTGTGGCGCATCAAGGAAGAACCGGCGCTGTGGCGGCGCTACTGGAACGACGGCGTGGCGCTCGTGCGCCTGCTCACCGCGCGCGCGCTGCCTGCCGCGCTGGATGCGCGGCGCCTGCGCACTGCACATGGGGCGCCCGTACTGCAGGAAAGCGACGATGGCGAGCGTTACACGCTGATGCTGCGCGGCATCTGGCGCGATGCTGCACTGGGCGATCTGCGGGCTGCGCTGGCGCGCGCCACTGCCCGGCCGCGCCGGGTTCATCTGGCCCTGCAGGACGATTGCGGCCTGGACAGTGCCGCGCTCGGCTTGCTGCTGCTGCTGTATGGCCACCAGAGCAAGGTGGGCGCTGCCCTGAGCATCGACGCACAAGGCGCTTCCCTGCGTCGCACCATGCGCTTGCAGAATGTCGAATTCCTGCTGCAGGGATTGCCTGGCACGACCGTGTCTGCGGCCACGGCCGCCGATCTCGCACCACAACGCTAGTCCGCTGGCGCACCGCGCCGGCGTACCCTGTTTTTTACACTGATTGGATCGTGCAGCATGGATTGGCTCGTATTGTCGCCGTTCGTTAAGACCACCTACCCCGGCTGGTTGATGCCCTTCATCGATGCGGCCAAACACCGTACCCGGCAGGTGCCTGCCGACTACGATCACGACCGCTCGCGCGCGGTGTCTTCGGGACGCCAGTGGCTCGATTACCTGCGCCACGGCTGGCGCGGTTTCAGGCAGACGTTTACCAGCAAACCCACCGGCATCGTTACGGCGTTCCCGCAACTGGCGGTGATCGTCGCACTGTTCAAGACGCTCAGCGGCCGCAAGAACGTGCCACTGATCGCCTGGTGCTTCAACCTGGCCCAGCCCTACGGCGGCATCAAGGGCAAGCTGGCGCGTTTCTGCCTGCCGGCGGTGGACGTGTTCGTCGTGCATTCACGGGCCGAGATCGAGATCTACAGCACCTGGCTGCAGCTGCCGCGCGAGCGCTTCGTGTTCGTGCCCCTGAGCGCTGAAATCCGGGATACGGACACCTGGTCTGACCAGGGCGACGACCCGTACATCGTTGCCCTGGGCACGGCCAACCGCGATTACGCGCTGCTCTCCGAAGCCGCCGGCCAGCTGGGCTATAAGACCATCATCGTGGCCGGTAGTCACGCCACCGCCCACATCCAGCCACCGCCCTGCGTGAGTTTCCGTTCCAACCTGACGCTGGCCGAGTGCCACCAGCTGGCGCTGTACTCGCGCGTCAACGTGATCCCGATTGCGGACGTGAACGCGCCCTCCGGCCAGGTGACGGTGATCGAATCGATGATGCGCGGCGTGCCAATGGTGGCCACTGCCTGCGCCGGCACCAGCGATTACGTCGTCGATGGCGTCGACGGCATCCTGGTGGCGCCGAACGACGTGGCTGCCATGGTGAACGCGCTGCGCACGGTCTGGGAAGATGCCGCACTGCGCACCGCCCTGTCGCGTAACGCGCGCCAGGCCTCGCTCGACAAATTCACTTTCCCGGCGGCTGCGGCGCGCCTGACGGAGCTGATGACGCAGCTGGCCAGTCGGCGTTCACGCCCCGATTGATCCCCTGCTGCAGTTGACACCCCATCGCGCCTTCACCGGAGACCGAATTGATTGCTTATTTACTGCTGGCACATGGCAACCCCGCCCATCTTCAACGGTTGATCGCACGCCTGCGCTCGGATGGGACGGCATTCTTCATCCACGTTGACGCGAAAACCGACGGGCGCGCCTTCGCCCATCTGGCTGCGGACGATGTGACGCTGCTGCCTGCACCCGTCGCCGTGCACTGGGGCGATTTTTCCCAGGTGGAAGCGATCCTGCTGCTGATGAAAACCGCGCTGGCGGCGGGCAGTTTCACCCGCTTCGTCCTGCTCAGCGGCGTCGACTATCCGTTGTGGCCGACAGCGTCGATCAACGCTTTTTTTGCCGCGCAGCCCGACGTTGAATACATCAACCTGGTCGCGATGCCCTGCGCCGCTGCCGGCAAACCACTGGCGCGCTTGACCTCCTACACGTTGCGGCCAACGTTGTCTGCGCTGCACCGCTTTACCCTGCGTGTGCTGCTCAAAGCGCGGATCATCCCGCGCCAGCGCGATCTCCAACCTGCATTGGGATCATTGAAGCCGTATGGCGGCTCCACCTGGTGGGCATTGACGCGTGGCGCCTGCACCTACCTTGTCGATTACGTGGCGCGCAACCCGGGGCTGGTGCGCTTTTTCAAGGGCACGCAATACGCCGACGAGACGTTCCTGCACACGATTCTTGGGAACTCGCCATTCATGGCCAACGTCAGGCGCAATCTGACCTATACCGACTGGAGCGCAGGTGGCGCCAGCCCGGCCAATATGTCGGCCCGCCACATCGACTACTTCCGGACCAATACGCAATTTGGCGCCGACGATGTCTACGGCAGCGGGCCGATGATCTTTGCGCGCAAATTCAGTGACGGCGACGCTGCGCTATTGCAGGCGATGGACGCAGAACTACCGGCTCACCACTGAAACACACGACAACGGCAACTGAAGGCATACAACCGGCATGGCAAAAGATTTGTTGAACACGATACCGGCGACGGCGGGCCGCGATGAAAAATACCCGCTCCCCGTCTTCGCCATGGGTGACACTATTCCGAAGCAGATCCATCAATGCTTTTTCGGTGCGCGCACATTTACCGAAGAGCTGGCGAACAATGTGGACCATATCAAGGGCCTCAATCCGGGCTGGACGCACACCCGGTACGACGAGCCCATGATGAAGCAATTTATTCTGGAAAATTACGGCGCCACGATCCTGCGGTATTACGAGCGGATCAATCCAAATTATGGCGCGGCGCGCGCCGACCTGTTCCGCTACCTGCTGCTGTATAAGGTCGGCGGCGCCTATCTCGACATCAAGAGCACGATGACGCGGCCGTTCGACGGCTTCATCACGCCGTCGGATCGTTACTTATTGGGGCAATGGGACGATCCGGATAATCTGGACCGCCTTGGCTGGGGCATGCACAGGGAAATCGCGCATGTCGACAAGGGCGAGTATCAGCAATGGCACATCATTTGCGCGCCCGGCCACCCATTCCTGCGCGCCGTGATCCTGTCCGTGCTGGCCAATATCGACCGCTATCTGCCATGGAAAAATGATACCGGTGCGCATGGCACGTTCCGGCTGACGGGGCCCGTCGCCTACACGCTGGCGATTCATCCGCTCACCGCGACGCAGCCCTACCGACTCATCGACAGCCGCGACAGTGGCCTCGTGTATTCGATCCTGAACCAGCGCAGCCACGCCAAGCTGTTCACGTCCCATTATTACCGGCTGACCGAATCGATCGTCACACTGAACACATTCTGGACCGTCGTCGGCCAGCTGCGTCATTTCAGGCAGCAGACGAAGGCGCTGATCAAGCGCCAGGTGAAACGGATGCTGGGCCGCCCGACCTAGCGCGCAGCATCAGCTGGATGCTAGCGGATCGAGCTGTCCAGCGACATCCTGAATTTGCCGGCCCTGATTTTCCGCAGCGCGAATTTGGCATGCTTTGAGCGCAGCATCACGCCCAGATCCCGGAGCGTCAGCCGGATCTGGTCGTAACCCGCCAGTGAATACAGCATGCCGGCGAGGTCGCCGCGCTGACAATGCTTCTGATAAAACAGGTGGGCCGCGCGGATGATTTTCTCCGACGACTTCTTGGTGATCCGCTCGAACTCGTGCGAGATATCCATGATGTAGGTATTCGCCTGGATGCTGTACGCCGGACCACCTGTGTTGATCAGCCGCACCCACATATCCCAGTCCTGCCACGCCGGCATCGCGGGGTCGAAGCCGCCCGCATCCTTCATGCGCTGCGGCGTCGTGAATACCTGATTGCCGACAGCGTTCGATTGCACGATCTGCTCGGCCGATACCGACGCTTCTGTGTCCCACAATGCGACGTTGTCGCCGGCATTGACGATGCGCCGGTCGAACAGGCACGAGAAATGCAGGCCCTTCGCCTGCTGGCGATGCCACTCGGCCAGAAAGGTCGCGAGTCGGTGCGGCAGAAAAATATCGTCGTCGTCCAGACCGGTAATGAATTGGCCCTGCGCCACCTGAATGGCCTGATTGCGCGCCGCGCAGGCGCCGACCGACGTGTCATTGTGAATCAGCGTGATCGAGATGTTCTCATTCAGGCCGTTCACATAGTCGCACGTGCCATCATCGGAACCGTCCGAAACAACGATGAGTTCAATGGGCCGGTGCGTCTGCGACAGAACGGAATTGACGGCGCGCTTCAACAGATCAAGGCGGTTCTTGGTGGGGATATAAACGGTAATCAGGTTTTCCATAGGAACGTCGTCGATCTCGATAAAGTGTAACAGCGCGGGACTGGCAGCATGCCGGGCACGATCACCCGGTCTTCATGCCAATCATTTGTTTGCAGCTCTGCACCACTGCTTTCGAAAACATCATGATCAACGCCCCGTAGATCACGGCGCCGGTGACGGTGACCGTGATCAGGATCGTCTGCGGCGCATAACCGGCGTTCGACAGCACATTGAACAATGGATAGATGACCGCGACCATCACCCCGGAGAACATCACGGGCTGCCAGATCACGCGCAGCAAGGCGGCCAGGCTCGTATGCAATTCCCGCGTGGCGTAATAGAAATGCGGCAGCCCGTTGAGGATATTGGCAATCAGGTAGCAGGCAGCCACGCCCTGGATACCCCAGTTCACACCGATGAAGAAGCTGCCGACCTGCAGGACCGAGCCCAGCAAACCCAGACGCATCATCAGATCGGTGCGTCCGGTCGACATGAACACGGAGCCGGTCGTGGAAATCAGCGATTGCAGGAACCCGACGGGCGCCAGCCAGGCCAGCACGATCGGCACCTGCGCCCACTGCTTGCCCAATGCGATTGCAACGAACGGCTCACGCAATACCCACAGACCCGCCATCATGGGCGCGGTCAGCGTGGCGATCATGGCCAGAGCTCGGAAATACAGCTGCGCCATCTTGTCCCGCTCGGCCTGCTGTCGGCTCATGACCGGGAACAGTGCGCGGCCGGCGACGTAGCTCATGCTCTGCAACGGGAACATCATGACCTTGTAGGCCTGGCCGTAGATACCCAGCTGCACGGAGCCCAGCACGCGGCCGATCACCATGCTGTCGGCATTGCGCGCAAAGAAGTTGATGAAGTTAAAACCGGTCAGATTGCCACTGAATCCCCACAGCGAGCGCAGTTCGGACGCGCTCCAGACCTTCTTCGGACGCCACGGGCTTGCCAGCCACAGTTGCGTGGACGAGCACAGCGCCGATATCACCGAATTCCACACCAGGCTGTACACGCCGTAGCCAAGCAGGGCGAGCGTGATCGCAACCGTCAGGCCGATGACCGACGACACGATCTCGATGCGCGCCAACGTCTTGAAGCCGGACCGGCGTTCCACCAGCGACTGATGGACCGCACTCGCGCTGGTGATCGGAAACACGATCGACAACAGGCACAGCACCGGCGCCAGCCGGTCGATACGGAAGTACGCTGCCAGAAATGGTGACGCGAGCACGAGCGCCAGCGTCAGGAACAAGCCCATTGCCATGTTCAGCCAGAACACGGTACTCGTGGTCTGGTCGGTCAGGTCCTCTTTCTGCACCACGGCGGCGCCGGTGCCCATGTCGCGCAGCAGAAACGCGAAATTGGTGGCGACCGTGGCCATTGCCAGCAAGCCGTATTCGGACGGCGGCAGCAGCCTGGACAGGATGGTCAGGGAAATCAGCTGCAGGATGATTCTTGAAGCCTGCGACAGCGTGAGCCATCGCGCATTGGACATTGCAGACATCAGGTGGTTGTTCTTTCCGCGGTAAAGCCGTAGGCGCCGATCATGGCCCGGATCTGGTTATCGTTCATCATTGCGCCCAGGTTGTCTTTCCACAGTGCGACTTCCTGTGTCCCTTCCCAGCAATGGATCTCTTGTTGATGCGGCACGCGCTTGAACGTGGCGCCATTCGCCCGCGCCATCCACCAGAACCAGATATCGTCACCGCGCGGGCAATAGGTCGTGAAGGCCTCCACATTCAGGACTTCAGGCTTGAACACATTCGGTGGATACAGCACGCCGCCGATCCCGGTCGGGAAATTCAAGCGGCTGGAGGTGCGATCGGCGGTTTCGAATTCCCATTCGTTGTAAGGCACGGGCAGCCCGCTGGCATCGAGCTTGACCCGATGCATGCGGTGAGCGATTACCTCGAGCTTGCCCGGATCGCGCGCCTGCACCAGTTGCTCCAGCCAGTCGGGCCAGTAGTGCACGTCGTCGTCGGCAATCACGATCGGCGCATTGCAGCCCTGCTGCAATAGCGGGATCATCTTCTTGTAGGACTTCAGGTCATCGCACGGGATGATTTCCAGCCCCGCAGCGCGCAGCGCGGTCACTGCCGGCGGCAGCGCGGCCATGTCGGCGCGCCCGATCCACAGAATGATGCGATCGGCCACATGCGACTGCGACAGCAAGGATTTCAGTGTCAGGTGCAAGGTGCCGAAGCGTGGCGGATACGACGTCAGCGACACGATGACACCGCTGCCGGAACGTTTCGCGCGCGCATAGCGCCGGCCTTGCCTGAGCCAGTTCAGTTCGATCTCGGCGTGCAGCGCCAGCATCTTCAGTCGCCAGCGCAGCTTGAGGTAAATATCTCTTGTCCAGCTAATCATACATCGTGTTCTCGGAGTGCCAAAAAATTGCGGTCGTGAGCGAGCTGCGCCAGCGGGCCATCAGGCCAGTGCGCTTGCGCGTCAAGCCATGGACTGACGCATCAGCTGCGCCAGTTTCGCCGCTTCGGTGTCGACGGCGTGGCGCGCCAGCACGCGCCCGTGGCCGGCCTCCCCCATCGCCTCAAGCTCGGCTGGCGACGCCGCCAGGCAAGCCTCCAGTGCAGCAGCAAGCGCGTCCACGTCGCCCGCCGGGAACAGCCAGCCCGTCTCGCCGTGGCGCACCAGTTCGGGAATGCCGGCGATATAGGTGGTCAGTACCGGACGGCGCAGAGCCATCGCTTCCATGACCACGACCGGCAAGCCTTCCGCAAAGCTCGGCAAGACCATGGCGCGCGCCGCCAGCATTTCCTCACGCACTTGGTCGCCGTTGATCCAACCGGTGATACTGATGTGACTGCCCAGATTGTTCGCGGCGATCAGCGCCTCGAGCTCGGGGCGCATTTCACCGTCACCGGCCAGCACCAGATGGATCGGGATGCCTTTGGCGACCACGGCCTGCACCGCGCGCACCAGCAGCATCTGGCCCTTCTGTTCACACAGGCGGCCCACGCACACCAGGCGCGGCGCGGCCGGGCTCGGCTGCGGCGGTACGGCGTGGAAGCCCGGATCGATACCGCAGTGAACCACCTGCACCTTGGCCCAGTCCGCATACGCGGCCCAGCGGAACAACTGGCTGCGGCCGAACGAGCTGACGGCGACCACGAAGGCCGAGCGGCGGATTTTTTCGCCGAGCCACAAGAGTTCAGGCTTGTCGAATTCTTCCGGGCCGTGCACCGTGAAGCTGTAGGCCGGGCCGCCAAGCATGTTCGCTAGCATCGCCACCTCGGTGGAATTGGTGCCGAAGTGTGCGTGCAGATGGCGCGCGCCATGCGCCGCCATCCACGGCACGATCCTGCAGGCTTCCGCCAGATAGATCAGGTGCAGCGGCAACGGGCGATCGGCGCGCAGCGCGATCTTGCAGGCCAGGCCCAAGGCCCTGGCAAACCGGCCGGGCCGCTTGACGGCCATGCGCAGCACGTCCATCGCCATGGCCAGCGCGCCGTCCTGCAACACATAGCGCGTCAGGGCGCGCTCACGCACGTCGTCCTCGTCGCGCAGTTCGTCTTTCCAGCCGCGCACGGCTAGGCGCTGCACCTTGTAGCCCTGGCGTTCGAGCGCCAGGATTTCGCGCCGGATGAAACTATGACTGATTTTTGGGTACTGGTTCACCAGGTACGCGATATTCATACTTTTCCTTCATGATTGCCGGGCAGGCCCGACCTGGTCGCCCGGTGACGTGCTGTACCTGTTCTGGTCGTCGCTGCCTTGGTAGCTGCGTGCAGATTCACCAGCGCACAGGCGCCGCCGACCGCGAACCACAGGTACCAGTTGAACACCAGGTAGCGGAACATATTGTCCGAGAACGACACGATCAAATACTGGATCACGATCGCCAGCATCAGGAACCCGGAGACGGGATCGATACGGGCCAGCGTGCGCAGCGTACCCAGCACGCGGGCGTATAGCCACAGGTAGCACAGCACGCCAACCACGCCCATCTCGAACAGGAACTGCACATACACGTTGTGCGCATCCCACCGCACCGTGCGGTCGGCCGGGAAGAACGTCGCCACGTGGTAGCCGAACCCGTCAAGACCATAGCCAAGGAGCAGGCGCGACGTTTCCATCCAGCCGATCGCCGATTCCCACAGCAGCACGCGCCAGGCAAACGAGTTGAGCTGCGCATTGCGCATGACTTCATTGCCCTGCCCCAGATCCATCAGGCGTTCGTTCACCGCCGGCACGAACAGCAGCAGCGGCAACAGAAACAAGTACAGCAGGTAGCTGCGCTTGAACAACAGTGCATACAGCACGAACACGAGGAAGCACGCGAGCCAGGCGCTGCGGGTCTGCGTCAGCAGCAACTGGAGCATCAACACAGGCATGTAGATGCACACGGCCATGCGGGCACGCTGCGTGATGTTGTACAGCGGGCTCTTGAGCATGTACAGGCCCAGCACCAGAACCAGTGTCAGGTAGAACGCGAGCACGTTGGGATGCGAGAACGTCGACTGCAGGCGAAAGCTCCCGTCGCGCATGTGCAGCGCGATATCGACAAGCGCATACAGCGTGGGCAGCAGCGACGAATACAGCACCAGGCGGATGGCCTTGTTGAAGTCGTCGTTCGAACGCACCATGTAGATCGCGATGATGAAGATCGCGAAATTGGACAGCATGCCCAGATACATTTTGAGCGCATTCGTCTTTTCATACGACAGCACCAGGCCCACGCTCATCATCACGAGGAACGGCAGCCAGTAGCGCGCCAGTTTGCCCGGAAAATCACGCGGCTTTTCCATCACCATCATACAGGCGATGATGATCACGAACAGGTTGATCAAGCCGCCGATACCCATGCGCACGCTGCCAATGCCGAACTGCGTCGATTCCAGCACCATGTCACCGACCGACCGGAACAACAGGATCAGCATCACGAGCTTTTTATAGTCGTAGATCAGCAGCACGCCGAGCAGCAGCAAGGCGGGCAAGGCCGCAAGACGGCCGAACTGATAGCCCATGCTGTCGCCAAACATGGGAATCACGGCGCCCACGGCCAGGCTGAGAACGACCAGGCCCAGGATGGTCCAGGTCGGGACGCCAAAGGGCTGCCTCAGCCAGTCAAGCATGCGTTCTGATCGGTTCAACATTCCCTGCGACCACTAGACCAGTTCAGGCGCGACGCGGATGCGGCGCTTGCCAGGATACCGACGCACGAGCCAGCCGCGCACTGCGTGCCACTCGCCCGTTTCGGTGACATCGCCCGAACGGAAGCGGTTGTAGCGCCACAGCAGCGACGCCCAGTTACGGGTCGAAATCGCCTTGCGATAGCGCAGTTCGCGTTCGATCTCGGGCGATGCGCCAAACACCTTGCGCACGCTGTGTGCCATCTTCTCGAATTCGGCATCGAAATTGCGCTTGCCGCCGACGTCCATCAGGATACCGCCGTGATTGCAGAACGGCGCCGGATCGAACCACGGCAGGTTGTGCATCGTGCAGAACGAGCGCGTCAGCGAGCGCGAAATCGCCAGCGAGACTTCCATCTGCTCGGTGAAGCTGGTGATGCTGACGTTTTTGCCGTGCCAGCGGTACTTCAGCAGCTTCTGCGGCAGATTGGTCACCTTTCCCAGGATCGCGAGCTGGCCGAACAGGAAATAGTCTTCGGCCAGCGACGGCACATCGATGCGCTCGTTCTCGGGCAGGATTTTCAGAATGTCGATGCCGTAGCGCACACCCATCTTCTGGACCGGGTCGAACCGCAAGGTCGAGGCCGGATGCGACACCGGATTACGGAACAGGCTGGCAGCACCGATGCGGGCGGTGCCCACTGGCAGGCGCAGATCGTCGAGCTTGTTACCGGCGGCGTCGATGACATCGGCCTGGCCGCTGACAACGATGCATTCCGGCTGCGCCTCGAACGCGGCCAGCGTCAGCGCCATGCGGTCCGGCAGGCAAATATCATCGGCGTCGTGGCGCATAATGAACTCGCAGTCGGCGATGTCGATGCCGCAATTGAGCAGGCCTGACAGGCCTTTGGCCTGCGGGAACGAATGCACCTCGATGCGCGGGTCGCGCGCATGGTAGGCCTGGGCCATTTCAACGCTGCCATCGGTCGAGCCGTGATCGAGCACCAGCAGGCGCCAGTCGGTGTAGGTCTGCGCGATGACGCTATCGATCGCTTCAGCCAGGTAGTCCTTGCCGTTTTTCACCGGCAGTAAAATATCAATTCGGGCCATTCTGTACCTTAGTTAGAGCTGATTCTTCTTTGCCATGCGCATACGGCTGGCGCTGCGCCGCCATGACGTCGATCGTGTCGAGGAGCTGCGCAGAGGCTTCGGAAAACTTGCGTGCAAACAGCACTTCGCGCCGCTCGCCCGGGCTGTTCTTGTACGCCGACGCGCGCACGTGAGGCCCCTGGAACTGCGGCAGATAACTGGCGTCGAGCATGTCGGGACCGGTCTTGCCGGGCGTCCAGCGGGTGAATGTCAGGCTGTGGCTGATGTTCGACCTGAAGCGCGAATTCCACAGGATGTACTGGAAATAGAATTCATCGGGACAGTCCACGAGCTTGCAATACCGATATACCTGCGGTTCGCGCTTCGTCACGTCCAGCACATGCCGCACGGCGGCGTCGGTCAGGCACCACCACTGCGAACCCGTGACCAGGTCGCCCGTCAATACCTTGCGGTAGTCGCGGGGTGGCAGCACCCGGTTCAGAAAATGCTGCAGCGGCCAGCGATAGCGCCCCAGGGGTTTGCTCTTGCGGATCGAGACGCGCGAGATACGCTCGAGCGTCTTGCCATACGTGGTATCGGGCAGTGCAAACGTTTCGATGAACTCGGTCTCGCGATGGTCCGCGAGAAACGCCGCGATATACGCCGGCGTCTGCAACGGATAGCAAGCGCCGCTGAGCAACACGTAACGATCAAAGCGCCCCGGCTCGGTCGTCGCGGTCTTCATCAGTTCCAGCGTTGCCTTCACCAGCGAGATATCGCCCCAGGCGCCATTCACGCGCCGCTTGCAGAACGTGACGGCCTGCGCCAGTCCGGCAAACGCGTTCAGATCCGATTTGGCGTCGATGTGGACAAAGAACGCCACGCCGGGCGCCGCCAGCCGCGCGACCAGGCGCTGCAGATGCGCCGGCTGATCGTGCGCCAGGATCAGGTACGCGATACGCACGCTCAATCTTGCACCATGCCGATCGGGGCGTGGGCCGACACGGGAACCAGCGGTGCCACGGGGCGCAGGCGGCTTGTCGTCATCATCATCGATCAATACTCGTTGAGCACCGTGCCCACCAGATGCACGCGCGCGTCGGTCAGCAAATCCACCAGATCGCGCATTTTCTTGAAGTGGCTATGGTTCTTGTGCGCCACCATGACGGCAGCGCCAGCGCGGCTTGCGACCACCTGGGCATCGGGATACTCGGCGCCGGCCGGGGTATCGATCAGGATCACGTCGTAATCGTTGCCCAGTTCGCGCAGCAGCTTGCCAAACGCGGGCGAGCCCAGCAGTTCAGACGGGTTCGGCGGCAACGCGCCGGCGGTCAGAACCGACAGGTCGACCAGCGCCGGCACGCGCTGGATCGCCTCGTGCCCGCTGCGTCCGGCCAACACGCCCGACAGGCCGGCGCGGTTTTCCAGGCCGAACAGCGCATGCTGGCGCGGCGCACGCAGGTCGGCGTCGATCAGCAAGGTGCGCTGATGCTGCTGCGAAAACACGACGGCCAGGTTGGCTGCCAGGAAGCTGCGCCCGTCGCCCGATTCGGCGCTGGTGATGGCCAGTGCGCGGCGCTCGTCACCCGTTTCGAACCAGCGCCACAGCAGCTGGTTGCGCAGTGCGCGCAGCGATTCGACGCGCGTGGTGAACGGTTCGTAGGCAGCCACGACTTCGTCGCTGATGGCACTCTGGCCGGCCAGCAGGTACGGGTAATCGTACTGGCGCGACAGTGCCAGCTCGATATCGGCATCGCTCAAGATGCCCATCTCGACAGCGGCGTCGCCAAAGCGCAGTTTGCGTTCGATCGAGAAGCGCATCACCTTGTCCGCATCGGCCACCGACAGGCGCCCGTTGCGGATCAGGATGGCACCGATCGAATCGTCCGACCCGGTGCGGGCGGCGTTGTCCGTCAAGGCGACGGCCGGGGAAGTGGAATTCATCGTTGACGCTCCATGCTGGTCAATATGCTGATGCGCCATTTATGTCGGCCGCGTCAGGTTGCCGGTGCGCTTGGCGCCAGGCGACTTGGGAAAGGATTTCTTCGCGCTGGATGCCACGCGGGGTTTCTGCACCACGCCCAGCATCGGCAGGCCGAACGCGTCGGACAGATGCGAGGCCGAACGGATGCGCTGGTCCAGCAGTTCCAGGACCAGGACCGCGCCCAGGCCCAGAATCGTCCCGGCAATGATGGCCAGCACGATGTTGAGCGAGACGCGCGGACCGGCCGGCTGCAGTGGTGGCGTAGCAGCGCTCAGCACGGCGATATCGGCCTGTTTGGACTCGCCTTCCAGGCTGATCGTGTTCAGGCGCTGGCTGGCCGATTCATAGGCGCGACGGGCGTTCTCCGCTTCGTTGGTCAGCAGATTGAATTCGTCGCGGGCGCCGTTCAGGGATTGCACACGGTCTTTTTGCGCTGCCAGGGCTGCGCGCAGCTCGCCTTCGCGGCGCTCGCTGATATCGGCCGAGGCCACCACGCTGCTGGACGAATTGCGCTTTTGCTGTTCCAGGTTCGAGCGCAGCTTGGCCACTTCAGACTCGGCTGCCTTGTACTGAGGGTGGTTAGACGCCAGGCGCTGCGAGATGTCGGCAAACTTGGCTTCGGCCAGCGACAGGCTCGTCTGCAGGGTCTGCACCACCGGATTGTTCATCACGTCGGGCGAGCTGCTGGAGTTGCCCTGGGCCTGGCTGCGGCGCGAGGCAGCGTCCATGCTCTGGCTCTGCACGACCACCAGCTGGCTCGACAATTCGTTCAGGCGCGCAGTCTCGACGTCCAGGCGGTTGTCCGCACTATAGATATTGTTGTCCTTCTGGTACTTCGACAGGCGCGACTGCGCCAACTCGTAACGGTTGCGCAGGGTCTTGATCTGGGCCGTGATGTAGCTGCTCGCACGCTGCACCGGATCGGTCTTGAGCTGGACACTGATGTCGAGGTAGGCGTTGGCGAATGCATTGGCCGCCTTCGACACGAATTGCGGGTCGGTGCCACGGAAGTTAATCGTCAGCACACTGCTCTCGCGCGCCGGCACCACGTCCACGTTGCCGAGCAGTGAATCGGCCAGCCACTCGCGCAGCGTGCCGCCATTGCCGCCGGTGGCATTCTGGAAGCGCGCCTGCGCGTCTGGCGCGTTGGCCAGGCCCAGATCGTCGACGACCTTCAGCGCCACGCTCTTGCTCTTGATGATGTCGACCTGGGTCGCAATATAGCCAGGCATCAGCTGGGCTGGTGCGCTCAGGCCCGTCACCGGATCGACGCCCTTGTAATTGACGACCATCGACACGGTGGCGGCATATTTTTTTGGCTGCATCATGCTGAAGACGACGGCAGCGAGCACCGTCACGCCGAGCGCGAGCAGCACGATCTTGTAGCGTGCGCGCAAGGCGAGTAACAAAAGGCTTGGGTTCATGGTTGGCTTTCAATAAAGTGCAATGGCGCGCGCACGTGCGGCGCGCGCTGGACAGGGCGACGGTGCGTGATCAGAACAGGCTTTCCTTGACGTACACGACGTCATCGGGCTGGAGCAGATCGTCGCCCTTCACGCTGATGATCTGCATCTTGCCGCTCGCGTCACGGCGCTTGACCCGAAGGCCGCGCTCGGTACCGCGCGCGGTCAGACCACCGCCGGCCGACAGGCCCTGCAGCACCGTCATCTGGCGCTCGAGACGCAGCATGCCCGGCCGCTGCACTTCGCCATAGATATAGAAGCGCGGCGCGCGCTCGACGAAGATGACGTCGCCGCCCTGCAGATCGTAGTTGCCCGCCATGTCGGCGGTGCGCATCACTTCGGCCGTATCCAGCGCGTCTTTCGTGACCTTGCCGTTACGCGTGCGCACGACGGTGACGATGTCGCCACCGTTGGTGTCGATGCCGCCGGCCAGCGCCAGCATGTCCAGCACGCTGCGGCGACCGTCGATCGCATAGCGGCCAGCCTTCTTGACCTGGCCCAGCACCGAGACCTGCTGGCTCGTCAGCGCCGTGATCAACAGATTGACCTGCGGCTTTTTCACGAAGTTGCCACGCTCGAGCATGCTGGCAATTTTCGCCTCTGCCGCAGCGCTCGACAGACCGGCCACGGCCACCTGACCAACCAGCGGCATGGTGATGAACCCCGATTCGCTGACGCGGGTTTCCACGGCCAGATCGGGATTGCCGAATACCGAGATCTTGACGACGTCCCCGCCGCCGAGCACCAGCTCATCGGCGTGCGCGCTTCCCATGCTCCAGGCCAGCATGACGGCGAAGATACCAAGCAAGATTTGTTTCATGTTAAGTTCATTCCATTCACAAAGTGTCGATAGTGCAAATCAGATCGTTCGTTGGTGTTGGCGAGGGCGGAACGTTGTTGAAACCCGTTCTTCGCCAGTTGTTCGCCAACCATCAGTTAAATTGCAACGTGGCGTTGATGGATCCGCCATTTGCCTTGTAGCTATTGGTTCCTGCGGCGAGGCTACCGGAGCGCTGTTCCTGGAAGGCCCGCGCCTTGATGGTGATATTACGCAGCGGCTTGTAGACGAGTGCGACCGACTTCGTGTCGCGGCTGTCGCTGGCCAGATCGACCGCGACCACTGGCTGGGCTGCGCCACCGAACGGCTTGAACTCGCGCTCTTCGCGCCGCACATCCACCTCGGCCTGGATCTTCGACGTGAACTCCCAGGTCACGAGCGCACTGGCACCGTTGGCCAATGCACTGCCGATCAGCGCCCCGTCAATGGCGGCAAATTCGCGCCATGCCTGGCCGGTGACCTTGATGCGCCCCGCCGGCGTGTAGTTGACGATCAGCCGTGCATTGGTCCCGCTGTCGTCGCGCGTCGACTGGCCCATCTGCTTGCGCTGCACCCAGCCGCCAAGAAACAGCAGTTGCGTGCTCCCCGTCGCCAGCCACAGGACGTTGAGTTTCGCTTCGTCCTGGTCATAGCCGTTGATCATCATGCCCGTGTTGCCTGCCGTGAGCCAGTTAGGATACTTGCCTTCCAGCCGGCGCAGTTGAAAACCGGCCGTGCTGCCGCTGCGTGCCAGATAGTCGAAGCCCGCGACCCACGAATCCTCGGTCCGGTCACTGGCGCGCTGTGACGCCAGTTCGTAGGCGTACTCTTCTTTCGATACCTCGCCACGCAATTGCCAGCTCGGGTGGAAGCGCCAGCGGCCGTCTGCATAACGCTTCTTGCTTACCCGCAGATTGCGCTGAACGACGTCGAAATCCGCGAACGACGCCAGCTCCTGCCGGTAGTAGCCGCCGATATGCCCGTCGAAACGCGAGGCAACGAACCAGTGCCAGTCGCCACGGATGTCCTTGCGCAGATAATCCAGCTGGCTGTTACGGTCAAACTTCACCGACGAGAAGTCGGCAAACGCGGTGAGTATCTGACGACTAACGGGGCGCTCGAAGCGCACACCGCCACCGGCACTACGGTAGGTGTCACCACGCGCCGCTGACCGCGTTGCCTCGTCATTTGAAGCACGAAACAGGTTGTCGTCATGTTCGACGCCGGCACTGACAAACGGCCGAAGCGTTCCGGACAGTGCGGGCGTGCTGGACAGAGAACCAGCCAGGGCCACACATGCTGCCGCCGTCAGCTTCAGGCAAAGACGGCTGGCTGGCAGCCGGCTGACCGACCGCGCAGTGCTGGAGCCAACATGACGTTCGCAGGTTCGCAGTAAGTACAAGAAGAATCCCATCCCAAATAAACTGTTTTCACGCTTCTTCCCGCTCGCTTGCAACACATGCACGCCGTACACTTTTTAATCAGCGCAATAAAGACAGCATGGCCCAGCGGGCAAACATGTCTTTTTATCAGGATAAGTTGCAATTCTACTACATCACTTCAAGAACCCGCGTTCGATACGCGCGCCTCAAATGGCGTGTCTGGCAGCGTTCCAGCAGTGCTCAAGCAGTGCGCCGCCAGGGTGTCAGTACGCAGTCTTGTGGAACCAGACCGAGAAGGCCGTCATGACGAGAATCTTCATGTCCAGCATCAGCGACCAGTGCTCGATATAGTGAAGATCGTGCTCGACGCGGCGCTGCATCTTGTCCAGCGTATCGGTCTCACCCCGGAACCCGTTCACCTGCGCCCAGCCCGTGATACCCGGCTTGACGTTGTGGCGCGCGTAATATTCCGAAATGATGGCGCCGAATTCCAGGTTGTGCTTGATCGCGTGAGGCCGCGGACCGACGATCGACATATGGCCGAACAACACGTTAAAGAGCTGCGGCAATTCGTCCAGGCTGCTGCGACGCAGGAAGCTGCCGACACGCGTGACCCGGCTGTCGAAGCGCGTTGCCTGCTTGACTTCGGCGCTGGCGCAATCGTCGAACTTCATCGAGCGGAACTTCCAGACTTCGAATTCATGGTTGTTGAAGCCATGGCGCCGCTGCTTGAAGATCACCGGACCCGGGCTATCGAACTTGATCGCGAGCGCAATGATGGCCAGAACCGGGCTCACCAGGGCAAGCAGGATGCTGGAGATCAAGAGGTCTTCGGCACGCTTGAGACGCCCCATCTGCTCGCCGACGCGGCTGTTGGCAATCGTCAGGACTGGCACACCAGCCAAGCGTTCCATATTAATGGACGGGAATTGCCAGACGACGTTGTTCGGCACCAGGTCGATCCTGACCGGCACGGTGCGCAGTTTCGTGAGCAAGGCTTCGACCCGCTCCGTTGCAAGCCAGGGTAGCGCTACCACGACACGGTCAACGGGATTGGCGCGGATGTAATCGAGCATCGTGCACGTGGAGCCGAGCATATGCTTGCGCAGCGTCGCCGGGATGCCCCGCTCGACGCGATCGTCGAACACACCCAGCACCCGGATATTTGCATGCCCGCTGCGCTTGATCGCGTTGACGATCAGTTCGGCGCGCTCGTTGGCACCGACGATGATGATCGACTCGTCAAGCATGTGGGCCATGCGCGCACGGTAGATGACCCGTGTGAGGATCAGGCGATTGGCCAGCAGCAGGACAAACCAGGCGCAGGCACTGGTGGCGACCCAGACGCGCGAATACTCCGACAACGTGCCGGACAGGTAGCCAACGATCATGATCAGGGAAAGACCACCGAAGAAGCCCAGCCCGAGTTTACTCAGGAGCGCATTGAGCGACAGGATTTCGCGCTCACGATACGCCTGCGCGCAGTGCAGCGACACGATGATGACGAGCGTGCTGAGATAGATGAAGAGGTGGCCGGCCGTGCTCAGCTTGGCATCGAGACCGAAGCGCACATAAAATCCGCCGAAACCTGCCAGCAGCAGGACAGCGACGTCGGAGATCTTGAGCAGATTGATGAAGAACGGCAGCCAGTATCTGGCAGACGACTGCGCACTGCCCTTTTTCAGCAGCGAGCCGAGGTCGCCCGCAGCGTCAAGCGATCGATGCTTATCGTGTTTGCCGACAGTGGCAGCAGGGTCGAAGTTATTCATCGTGACAGATCCAATCATCATGAATTGAATAAGGTACGCAATATTTTCCCGGCAGGCGCGCCGTCTTGGGCGCACCATCGCGAACGCTGGCAACTACGATCGAGGCGCGACTGGCCATCTACGCAGCGAGCACTGCCGTTACCGGAAACCGCCTTCCATGCATGCCATGGCGCTGGATTTGCTTGCCTTATCCAATTGTTTGCTGCAGCGCCGCGAAACGCATACCACTCAAAAAGAAAAAAATGAAACCGACTACATCAAGGATTTCAGCAAAAATATTTTTGCATCATTTGATGCACATCAATAACATAACTAGACTATATGCTAATTGAGCTGCAAAGTCATTAGTTTTGACGCGACGCAGCAAAATATATAAATTACAACTAGCAACGGAATTTCCTTCGTTGCAAGCCGTTTTCGTCCCCTACCCACCAGGCATCGGCTGCCACATATAGCATGTGCTTTGACACGCGCCAGCACGGCTGGTTCCACCTATGGGGCAGCATCTGTAACCCTGCATTTCCCACAACGACCAACCTGGCTGCGACCTTACCCCGGCCACATGGAGACGGTACATACTGCTTACCTTTTATTACTGTTTCCAACGATACGGCGAACGCCGGTCGGCTGGCGCACATCACAAACAGCACGACCGTGCTGCGGTTGCATACCCCACGCAAACCTGTTGTCAGTACGCTGTATACATAAGGATTTGACACATGGGCCGTCGATAAACCGTATAAATATTGGTATCATGCAAGGTCTTGATACCCCAGCCAACACAGGATCCACCGATGCCAGCTCCCAACGCCGCGACAGTCGCGCCTGCCATGACCGCGCAGTTGACCCTGGTGGTGGCCATCGACCGTGACAACGGCATCGGCATCGACAATCGCATGCCGTGGCACCTGCCGCAGGATCTGGCGCACTTCAAGCGCGTCACCCTCGGCAAACCGGTGATCATGGGCCGCAAGACGTTCGACTCGATCGGCCGTCCGCTACCGGGCCGGCGCAATATCGTCATTACCCGCAATGCCGGCTGGTCGCATGAGGGCGCCGAGCCTGCCGAATCGCTGGCAGCCGCCATCGCACTGCTGGACGGTGCGCCGGCCAGCATCATCGGCGGCGCGCAGATCTTCGATGCGGCCATGGACCTGGCCGATGCCATGATCGTCACGCACATCGATCACCGCTTCACCTGCGACACCTTCTTCCCGCCGATCGACCCGGCACAGTGGCAGGAAATTGCCCGCGACCCGCAGCAGCGGCCGCAGGACGGCAACGAACCGGGGTTCGACTACGCCTACGTCACGTACCAACGCCGCGCCGGCAAGGACACCCCATGAGCGACACACATCGCCCCACGGGTTCGCGCGGCGGCGACGGTTTTGCCGGCCGCATCGCGGTGCTGATTGCGGTGCTGGCCACCGTGGGGACGCTGTTCGCGTTCCTGGGGACCTCGTCCCACAATGACGCGAGCCTGTTCAAGACCACCGCTGCGATGGAAAAGACCAGCGCGGCCAATGCCTGGGCCCATTACCAGGCCAAGTCGAGCCGCCAGAACCTGGCTGAACTGGCCGCTACCCTGCCCGGCGTCGACACGGGCCGCTATACGATGGACGTCGAGCGCTATCGGGTCGAGAAAGACGTGATCCGCAAGGAAGCGGAGCGCTGGGAAGCCTCGTCGCGCGACTGGAACAAGCGCTCCGAAGAAGCGCTGCACCGTCAGCGCCAGTGGGCGGCAGCATCGGTGGCGCAGCAGATCGCGATTTCACTGGCTGCGATCACGCTGCTGGCGCGCCGCACGTGGATCTTGACCCTGACCGGCGCCGTCGCCACGTTCGGTATCACGCTGGGGCTGTTTGCCTTCCTGGAAGGCAGTACCACCGCGTTATCGCCCGTTCCGCTGGGCGCCGCGCTGGCGGCTGCATTGCTGACCGAAGGATGCCGGCGCGCCGGACGCCGCCTGGACAGCTAGGGTGCGACACCGATCGCCGCGAGTGGTTAATCTAGCCACTCAACCAGCTAACAAGTTAACCAGTACGTTAGCTATGAAGGGTTGACAAAAAAACCTGCACCGGAACCCGCAATTTCTGCGAAAATCCGCTACTCATTTTCTACGGTGCCGTGCGCGGCGGCCCTGCACCACTTCGGAATGATCCGATGTGGCGCGGCTGCTGCCCACGGCGCTTCGCTTTGGAGCTGTCCATGAAATTTCGTTTCCCCATCGTCATCATCGACGAGGACTTCCGCTCGGAGAACACCTCCGGCCTTGGCATTCGCGCCCTCGCGGCGGCGATGGAACAAGAAGGCATGGAGGTCGTTGGCGTGACCAGCTATGGCGACCTGTCCCAGTTCGCCCAGCAGCAGTCGCGCGCATCGGCATTCGTGCTGTCGATCGATGACGAGGAATTCGGCAGCGGCTCGCTCGAAGACACCGATTCGGCACTGGTCGGCCTGCGCGCCTTCGTCAAGGAAATCCGCCACAAGAACGCGGACATCCCGATCTATATCTATGGCGAAACGCGCACCAGCCGCCACATCCCGAACGACGTGCTCAAGGAACTGCACGGCTTCATCCACATGTTCGAAGACACGCCCGAATTCGTCGCGCGTCACATCATCCGCGAAGCCAAGGCCTATCTGGACAGCCTGGCGCCGCCATTCTTCCGCGCGCTGGTCAACTACGCGTACGACGGTTCGTACTCGTGGCACTGCCCCGGCCACTCGGGCGGCGTCGCGTTCCTGAAGTCGCCGATCGGCCAGATGTTCCACCAGTTCTTTGGTGAGAACATGCTGCGTGCCGACGTCTGCAACGCGGTCGAAGAACTCGGCCAGCTGCTCGACCACACAGGTCCGATCGCCAAGTCCGAGCGCAACGCCGCGCGCATCTATGGCGCCGACCATTGCTACTTCGTGACCAACGGCACCTCGACCTCGAACAAGATGGTCTGGCACTCGACCGTCGCGCCGGGCGACATCGTCGTCGTCGACCGCAACTGCCACAAGTCGATCCTGCACTCGATCATCATGTGCGGCGCGATTCCCGTGTTCCTGATGCCGACCCGGAACAACCTGGGCATCATCGGCCCGATTCCGCTGTCCGAATTCACGCCTGAATCGATCGCCCGCAAGATCGAAGCCAATCCGTTCGCGCGCGAAGCCGTCAACAAGAAGCCGCGCATCCTGACCATCACCCAGTCGACCTACGACGGCGTGGTCTACAACGTCGAAACGCTGCGCGAAATGCTCGACGGTAAAATCGACACACTGCACTTCGACGAAGCGTGGCTGCCGCATGCGACGTTCCACGACTTCTACAAGAACATGCACGCGATCGGCCAGAACCGTCCGCGCGCGAAGGAGTCGATGATCTTCTCGACCCAGTCCACGCACAAACTGCTGGCCGGCCTGTCGCAGGCTTCGCAAGTGCTGGTGCGCGAATCGCAGTCGGTCAAGCTCGACCAGGACGCCTTCAACGAAGCGTACCTGATGCACACGTCGACCTCGCCGCAGTACTCGATTATCGCCTCGTGCGACGTCGCTGCCGCCATGATGGAAGCACCGGGCGGCACCGCGCTGGTCGAAGAGTCGATCCTGGAAGCGCTGGACTTCCGCCGCGCGATGAAGAAGGTCGATGCGGACTTCGGCGACGACTGGTGGTTCCAGGTCTGGGGCCCGGACAAGTTCTCGGAAGAAGGCATCGGCACCCAGGATGACTGGATGATCCGCGCCGAAGAATCGTGGCACGGCTTTGGCGACCTGGCCCCGGGCTTCAATATGCTCGACCCGATCAAGGCGACCATTGTCACGCCGGGTCTGAACCTGTCGGGCCAGTTCGGCGAGACCGGCATTCCGGCCTCGATCGTCACCAAGTACCTGGCCGAGCACGGCGTCATCATCGAGAAGTGCGGACTGTACTCGTTCTTCATCATGTTTACGATCGGGATCACCAAGGGCCGCTGGAACACGCTGGTCACGGCGCTGCAGCAGTTCAAGGACGACTACGACCGCAACGCGCAGATGTGGCGCGCCATGCCGCAGTTCGCCGCGGCCAATCCGCGCTACGAAATGCACGGCCTGCGCGACCTGTGCACCGAGATCCACACGTTCTACAAGTCGCACGACGTGGCACGCCTGACGACCGAGATGTACCTGTCGGACATGATCCCGGCGATGAAGCCGTCGGATGCGTTCGCGCACATGGCGCACCGCAAGATCGATCGCGTGGCAATCGACGAACTCGAAGGCCGCATCACCGCGATCCTGCTCACGCCCTACCCGCCGGGCATTCCGCTGTTGATCCCGGGCGAGCGCTTCAACCGCACGATCGTGGATTACCTGCGCTTTGCACGTGACTTCAACGAGCGCTTCCCGGGCTTCGAGACCGATGTGCACGGCCTGGTCAAGCGTGAAGTCGATGGCAAGCGTGGCTACTTCGTCGACTGCGTGCGGCAAGACGACTGATCTGCGCGCTGCGCCGCGAGGCTAGTCTCGCATTGAAGACAACGCCAGCCATCCGGCTGGCGTTGTTGCATCAAGCGTGCATGCTCAGCGCGGCGCGCACTGCGGCAAAGACGCTCGCGTGGCCAGCAACGCACGGCTGTCGTCCTGGGATGGCGTGTTGTCGGTGAATTTGCAGCCGTACTGCGAATCGGCCACGATGGCCGGCGTCAGCACGTCGTCGCCCTCTGGTTTCACGCCCTGCTGCTCCCATTTGACCATCGCGTCAAAGGCGGAAGCCTGTTCGGCGATCGTGAAGTCGCAGTGGGCAATGCCCCGGATGGCACGCTGGACCAGCAGGTTCGATGTACCGAGCGCATCGGCGCGGCGTTTGTAGATCTGCTCCATCTTGAACGGCACGTACAGGTCGCCCAGCGTATGGATGGTGACCACCGGGACCTTGATGCGCGCGTTCGTCTTCGGCACCCAGCGCAGGCCGTCGCGGCGCAGCCGGTTGGCATCCGGCGTGGCAGGCACGCGGAAGATGCTCGCATTGTAAGCAACTTCTTCGGCGCTCATGGCCGGGTCGGCATCGAGCTGGAAGGTGATGTCCCTGGTCGTGACGACATCGTCCAGCAGGACGCCCTGCATCCTGCCGTCGCGGCCGAACGTGCCCCAGACCGTGGCCTGATACGCGCTGGCGTACGCATAGTCGAACAGCGGACGGGTGCCGCCGCTGAGGCTGGCGACGATCTGCTTGAGCCGCATGCCTTGCGCGGTCGGCACTGCCGGCGCGTTCGGCGTGCTGCCGCCCGGGAAGCTCGAGAACATCTTCGCCCGCACCTGCGGGCCGATGGTCGCCCAGTCGGCCGGCGGCCAGCGCGTGGCCGGCGTGCCGGCCTCCACCATGGCGGCAGTCTGGTAGGCAGCAAAATAATCGTACAGTTCCGTGTCGCCCAGCACGCCGCACATCGGCACCGCGCCGTGATAACGGATCTTGTTGACGGCCGTCTCGATGTTTTCTTCGTCCACTGCGGCCGCCGTGACATGGCCACCCATCGAGTTGCCGATGATATAGGTCTTGGTCGGCGCTGCCAGTGTACGGCCGTTCTTGCCGGCGATATCGCGGAAGGCCAGCGCCAGTGCGTTCGTGTCTTCCACGCCCGCGCGCACATCATAGTAGTTAGTGCTGTAACTCGATGCGGCCCACGCATAGCCCTGGCTGATCAGGTGGCGACGAATCGCCGGCGGCGCCACTTCCAGCACCGGGCCCGTGCCGCCGTAGCCGTGGGCATACATGACCAGCATGCCGTTCCAGTTCTTCGGCACTTCGATCTGGTAACCCGCTTTGTTCAGCACGCCCCACCAGCGGTCGGTCTCCGGCGCATTTGTCATGGCGGCAAATGGCAGGTTGCTTTCGACGACGGCGTAGGTACGCCCGTCCTGCGGACGGAGTAGCTCGGGTTGGACGGCAACCGGCGGCGTGCTCGCCTGTGGCGGCGCGCCGTCATCGTCATCGTCGCCGCCACAGGCGGACAGCGCCAGGACGGCGATGAGCGAAGGTAACACCCGCGTGGCGATGCGACGGGACTTGCAGCGTGCAAATTGGGTTTTCATCAACACTGTCTCCATAATTTTAGTTTTGCACAGCGAAACCAAAAATCACTGTGTGATTTATTGTAGATCGAAACAGCGTTCACGGGCGTGCCTGGGTCGCGCGGGGTGTTGCCAGGCAGATGGGAAAATGCAGCTTGGAGGTGATGAGGAGGCAGTGCCGGCCTGACAAGGTGTCAGGCCGGTGGTGGTCGGGGCATGTCGGGCCGCCCTGCGGCGGTCACGCTGCCCCGCTTGACGACAACATGGTCGTGCGGTCGCTCAGGCTTTCGGCAGCGTGACGCCGATCTGGCCCTGGTACTTGCCGTCGCGGTCCTTGTACGACGTTTCGCAGACTTCGTCGCTTTCGAAGAACAGCACCTGGGCGCAGCCTTCGCCGGCGTAGATCTTGGCTGGCAGTGGCGTCGTGTTCGAGAATTCGAGCGTGACGTAGCCTTCCCATTCCGGTTCGAACGGCGTGACGTTGACGATGATGCCGCAGCGTGCGTAGGTCGATTTGCCCAGGCAGATCGTCAGCACATTGCGCGGGATGCGGAAGTATTCGATCGTGCGCGCCAGCGCGAACGAGTTCGGCGGGATGATGCAGACGTCGCTCTTGATGTCGACGAACGAGTTCGAATCGAAATTCTTCGGGTCGACGATCGTGCTGTTGATGTTGGTGAAGACCTTGAATTCATCGGCGCAGCGAATGTCGTAGCCGTACGACGAGGTGCCGAACGAGATGATCCGGCGGCCATCCTGCTCGCGCACCTGCTGCGGCTCGAATGGTTCGATCATGCCGGTGCTGTGCGCCATGCGGCGGATCCAGTTATCGCTCTTGATAGTCATTGTTGGGTTTCCAGCAGGGAGAAAATCACGCGATTTTACGCGAAAAGGCGCTGGCCGTGAGGCTTTGGCAATGATTGATTGACTACTCGCGCCCCTAGGCGCCGCCGAGCAACCGCGTGATCATCGCGTGCACCAGCCCCGCCGTCTCGGCTGGCTTCTCCAGTGGGTACAGATGACCGCCTTCGATCATGACCAGGTGCTCACCCACCAGCTTGCGCGTGGGCGCCAGCCCTGCCCGCCGCATCTCTTCGGACACCGTGCCGGCGATGAAGCCCACCGGCACCGGGAACGGCGCGCGGATCACGGCGCCCATGTGGTGCGGCAGCGTTTGGTAAATGGCCGATTCGACGTCGCGCCGGAAGCGCAGCGTGACGCCGTCGGGATGCGGCGCCAGCCCATGCTCGATGTAGTCGTCGAGCGCGCCTGGCGCCCAGGCCTGGAAGATCGACTTGGCGTGAAAGTGGCGGTAGGCGGCGTCGCGGTCCGGCCAGTGCTCGCGCCGCTTGTACGAAAAGCGCGCCGGTGACAGACGAGCGCCCCATCCTGCCAGCTTGACCAGGCGCCAGGCCAGCGCGCGCCAGCCGGCCACCACGGGCGAATCGAGCATCACGACACAGCGCGCCAGGTCGGGGCGGCGCCGCGCCGCCATCGTGCACAGCGCGCCACCCAGCGAATGACCAACGAGGATCGCCGGCTGGCCATACGTGTCGAGATGCGCGATCAGCTCGTCGACCAGCGTGTTCCAGCCGTCGCCGACCGGATAGCGCGGATCGTGGCCGTGCATGTCGAGCGTGCGCACGTCGTAATGCTCGGCGAGCTCGGCCAGCAAGCGGTTGTAGGTGCCGGCCGGGTAGCTGTTCCCGTGGGCGAAGTGCAGCAGCGGTTTGGACATGGACAGGAGCGGTGGCCGGATTCAGCGGCCTATTGTAATGGCGCGGACCGCCCCACTGCCGATCTTCGGAGCGCGTTTAGATGTTTACACCTACTGCCAGCGTCGCGCTGTAGCCCTGACTGGCCGTGCCCGTCACGCTCGCCATCTGGAGCGCGGTGCCGTCGCTGAACACGTTATCGAGCGCAAAGCTCATGCGCGCCAGGTTGCTCACGCTGCTCGCATAACCGCTGCTGGTATAGGCTTCGTTGGCGATCGCCAGCGGGAACGTGAACTGCGACGTCCTGATGCGGTTGGCTGCACTGGTCGCCTTGGCCAGCGTCGGGTACACCTCGAAGTGCACGTGCGGCATTCGCCCGTCGTAGCAGCCGGGAAAGATGGTCGTGAACGTGACATAGCCTTCGCTGTCGGCTTCCTGCACGCCGCGCAGGTAGTTTTCGCCCACGATGCCTGTGCTGTACATCGAGTAGCCCCCTTCGCGCGTGCAGTGCCACAGGTAAACGGTGGCACCGGCGGCCGCTGCGCAGCCCTGCGCCACGTTCTCGATCTTCAGGCGGATCGTCAGCGGCACACCGGCCGCCACGCCGCTGGCGCCGGCCACGCTGGCGCGCAGATCGCTGCGCACGATGCCGGACAGGATCAATGCGTCGGCCACCCCGTTGGCATTGCGGTTGGTGCCGTCGCCCGGATACGGGCCGCCCGTTTCTTCGGGGATCACCGAGCACACCGCGCTGCCGCTGCCCGTGCTGGCGGCACCCGTCGTCGAGGTCGAGCTGGACAAGCCGAAACCATCGTCCGCCCTGCTGCCCCCGCCGCAGCCGGCCAGCGGCACGACGACACTGCCGGCGCCGGCAAGCAGCCAGCACAGCGATTGGCGCCGCGTGGCGGTCCGGGTCAGCATGCGGGCAAGGTCGGCCCCCAGGCCCAGATGGTGGTCGGCGTCGTGGTCATCGCCGGCGTCATCGCCGGCGTCTTGGCCAGCCTCGTGATGATGGCATGCTGCTTTCATTTCCTGCTGTCTCCACGATGGATGTTGTGTCGTTCAGCATCGGCCTTGCGGCCCATGCCGCGCGGCGCCTCGAGCTGCGCACGCTGTTCTGGCGTGAGCACTGCCTTGAGCATCGCGCGTGTCTGCAGTCGCAGCAGTTCCTGGTCGGCGATCGCCTGGCCCAGCGCCTGCGCGGCGGCGGATGCGGCGGCGCCGTCAAATTCGGGGGCACCTGCCACGGCGCGCAGCGCGTCGTCGGCCCTGCGTTCGGCAAGGTCCAGCGCGCGGCGCCGGGGCGCCTGGCCGTGCAGGATCGTGAAGACGCGCTCGTGCTGCGCATCGCTCAGGTTCAGGCCGCGCAGAAATGGCGGCGTGCCGAACGGCCCCGGTTCGCCGTCGCGCTCATGCAGTTGACCGAACGGGGGGCCGCCGTATTCAGGGCCGTCCGATGGCGGCATCGGCTGGGCCAGGACGGCGGGCGCGGCCAGCAGGCAGACGGAGAACGCGGTCGCGGCGCGTAGTCCGCTCAGTGTGGGACGCGGGGAAGCTGGTCGTGTCATCGTGGACTTGTCGTGTTGTGGAAGCGGCCATTGTGTGGCGGCGCCATGTAAAGCGCGTCTAAGCCAGGTAAATCCGCGTAAAGCAACGCAGACGGGGCGGACCTGCTGCGCTATCCTGTCGCCATGAACAACGTTTTACTCATCGACGACGACGTCGAACTGGTCGGCATGTTTGCCGAATACCTGGAACAGGAAGGCTTCCCCGTCACCTGCGTGCACAATGGCGAGGACGGCGCACGCGCCGCGCTGGCCGGTGGCTACGCCATCGCGATCCTCGATGTGATGATGCCCGGCGCGGGCGGCATCGAGGCGCTGCGCCAGATCCGCGCCGGCAGCCGCATGCCGGTGCTGATGCTCACTGCGCGCGGCGACGATGCCGACCGCATCCTGGGCCTCGAACTGGGCGCCGACGATTACGTGGCCAAGCCTTGCACGCCACGCGAACTGACGGCGCGCGTGCGCGCCATCCTGCGCCGCACGCAGGCCGTGCCCGAGAGCAGCCCAGGGGTCGTGCTCAGCGTCGGCAAGCTGACCATGCTGCCCGAGCAGCGCCGCGCCACCTGGGACGGCCAGCCTCTCGACCTGACCAGCACCGAATTCAATCTGCTCGAAGTCCTGGCCCGCAACGCCGGCCGGCCGGTGAGCAAGAACGATTTGTCCGAACAGGGTCTGGGCCGGCCGCTGGCGCGCTTCGATCGCAATATCGACGTCCACCTGAGCAGCCTGCGGCACAAGCTGGGGCCGTTGTCCGACGGCCGCTCGTGCCTGCAGACGATCTACCGCCAGGGCTACCAGTTGATCAAGGATTAGCGTGGGCCGGCTGGTCTGGAAGTTCTTCCTGTGCATCCTGCTGGCGCAGGTGGCGGCGACCATCGGCGTGGGCGGCGTGTTCTGGTTGCGCGACCAGGCGCGCCAGCGCGCGACGCCCGTGCTCGACAGCGGTCCGCCCGCCGCGATCGCCCTGGACGCCGCAGCTGCCACGCTGCGTCACGGCGGTTTGCCCGCCTTGCGTAGCCTGCTGCCCGACATGCGGCGCCCACAATTGTTCGTGCTCGACGCGTCGCGCCACGAACTGCTCGGCCGCGCAGTGCCGGCCGACTTGATGCACGAAGTCGAGCGCGAACTGCGCGATGGCGCCCAGGGAGGCGACAGCGCCGTATGGCGTGGTGCGCGGCGCCTGGTCGGCCCGGACGGCGAGCAGTACATCGCGTTCGTGTCGCGCAATTTCGGGCGCCAGCTTGGCCGCCAGGATGGCGCGCAGTACAAAGGTGGTCCCGAGCCCATGGCGCCTGCGATCGACCCCGGCCCCGGCCCGCGGCGCCGTATTGGCCAGAGTGTGGTGATCGGCGCTACCATCCTCGCCAGCCTGCTGTTCGCGGCGCTGCTGGCCTGGTATTTTTCGCGCCCCATCCGCGCTCTGCGCAGTGCGTTCGAGGCGGCCGCCGCCGGCGACCTGGCGCCACGCTTCGGCCCCGGCGCCGCGAGTGGCGACGAGCTGGTCGATCTGGGCCGCGACTTCGACCGCATGAGCGCCCGCCTGCGCGCGCTGATGGATGGCCAGCGCCGCCTGCTGCACGATGTCTCGCACGAACTGCGCTCTCCGCTGGCGCGGATGCAGGCAGCGCTGGGCCTGGCGCACCAGCAGCCTGACAAGATCGGCATCACCCTCGAACGCATCGAGCGTGAGAGCAACCGCATGGATCAGCTGATCGGTGAACTGCTGACGCTGTCGCGCCTGGAAGCTTCGCCCGACGTGCTGCGGCGCGAGTCGGTGGATCTGGTCGAGCTGGTCGACGGGCTCGTTGCCGATGCGCGCTTCGAGGCTGGCCAGGCGGTCGGCGGTGCGGCGCTGCGGGTGGAGTTCGAGGCTGACGAGCGCGTCGGGCTGGAAGGCGATCCCGATCTGCTTTGGAGCGCGCTCGAGAATGTGGTGCGCAATGCCGCCAAACATGGCGCCCCGGGCGGGATCGTGACGGTGTCCGTGCGCGCCATCGACGGCGTCGCACGCGTCGACGTCTGCGACCGGGGACCGGGCATCGCGCCCGCCGATCTGCCGGCCATTTTCCAGCCGTTCTTCCGTGCTGGCGCCTCGCGCACCGGCATCGACGGACACGGCCTCGGCCTGGCCATCGCGCAGCGCGTCGTGCAGGCGCATGGCGGCGAGATCGTGGCCGCCAACCGTGACGGCGGCGGATTACAGGTGACGATCACGTTGCCATCGGCCGGACGATGAAGTCTGCAGCTCAGCGCCCGTACCAGTAGCGGGCGTGGGTCGCACGGAAGGTCGCCACGTCCAGACCTGACCCGAACGACAGCGTGACGGCGCCACGTTCGTCGGTGCGCACCCGTTCGATGCCCATCGCGCCGTAGCGGGCGTACACCAGTTTTTGCGGGTGACGATAGCGATTGCGGTAGCCCACCTGGAAGATGCCCAGCGTCGGGGCTACCGCTTGCAGGAACGCTGCAGTGGACGAGGTACCGCTGCCGTGGTGCGGCGCGAGCAGCACGTCAGCGCGCAGCCGGCCGGCGTCAAGGCGCAGCAGCGCTGCCTCCTGCGCCGCTTCGATATCGCCGGCCAGCAGGATCGCCCTGCCGCCGGCGCTGATGCGCAGCACGCAGCTGCGCGCGTTGGAACGCAAACCCGGGCTGGCGTAGCTTGCCACGGCGGGGGCAAGCATCTCGAAGCGCACCCCGTCCCAGTTCCAACCCTGCCCCGCAGTACAGCGGGCCGGATGCGGGGCCTTCTGCAGCAGCGGGTGTGCTGGCGGCAGCGACGAGATCAGCTGCCCCACCTGGACTGTTGTCAGCACCGCTTCGGCGCCGCCGACGTGATCGAGGTCGCTGTGCGAGATCACCAGCGCATCGAGCCGGCCGATGCCGCGGCCACGCAGATACGGCAGGATGACGCGCGTGGCGCCGTTCGCGCCCGGCGCGTACAGCGGGCCGGTGTCGTACAGCAGGCGGTGGTGCTGCGTTTCGACCAGCAGCGCCATGCCCTGCCCGACGTCGAAGGCCGTGACGTCGAACCGGCCCGCAACGGGCGCGTCCGGCACGTGGGTCAGCAGCGGCGTCCAAGCGGCCAGGCCCACCCAGCGCTGCGGCCAGCCGCGCGGGGCCAGCATCCACGCGGTGCCGACCAATGCCAGCACGAGAATCCAGGGTGATGGCGCGGGCGCGGTCCACACAGCCAGCGCCGGCGCGGACAACCACCCCAGTGGCCACGCCAGCAACACCATCGCCAGGTGTGCGATGCCCAGCACCAGATCGGCCAGTGGCGATGGCAGCACGCTGCCCGCCAGCGCCAGCGGCGTGACGAACAGGCTGATGACGGGAATGGCCACCGCATTGGCAAGGGGGCTCACGAGCGAGACTTGCCCGAACAGCAGCAGCGTCAATGGCGCCAGGCCCAGCGTGACGGCCCACTGCGTGCGGGCCGCCACCACCAGGCCGGCGCGCCAGCCGCGCATGCGCGCATCCGGCTGGCGACTGCACGCATACAGGATCGCCGCCACCGCGCCGAACGACAGCCAGAAGCCCGGCCACAGCATCGCCCAAGGATCGCGCAATACGGCCACGCCCAGCGCGAGGCACAGCACGTGCGACATCGACGCGATCCGGCCGCACCACAGCGCCACCGCCACGACGGCCAGCATGTAGAAGGTGCGCTGGGCCGGCACGCCAAACCCTGCCAGCAGCACGTACAGCAACGCCACTACCGCGCCGGCCAGCGCCGCCGCCTTCTGGGCCGGCAGGCGCAACGGCAGCGCCGCACCGGTGAAGAACGATCGGCGCCACAACCATGACGTCGCCCAGGCAGCCAGGCCTGCCAGCATCGTGATGTGCAAGCCGGAGATCGAGACCAGATGGCTGATACCAGTCCGGTTGAACACATCCCAGGATGCCTGGTCGATGCCGCGCTGGTCGCCGATCACCAGCGCGACGATCACGCCAGCGTACGGCTTGCCGTCCAGGACCGCCAGGATGCGGCTGCGCAGCCAGCCCCGCGCCCGCTCCACGGCGTAGCGCGCGTCCGGTGTCCACGAGGTCAGGCGTTGGTTGTGCCGGTCAGCCGGACGCACATAGCCGGTGGCGCGGATGCCCTGCTCGAGCAACCACGCCTCGTAGTCGAAGCCGTGCGGGTTGGCGTTGCCGTGCGGGCGCTGCAGGCGCACGACGAGGCGCCAGCACTCGCCGGGATGCACGCGCGATGGATCGGCAGCGATGGCGCCATACCAGGACAGGATGATGGTCGGCGGCACGGTCGCACCAGGCGTGTCGACCTGGGCCACATCGAATTGAAAGCGCACGCCACCGGCGAAGCGGTGCGGCAGGCTCGCGACGACGCCGGTCACGGCGATGTCGCGGCCTTCATCGGTACGCGGCAAGGCGTGGTTCAGGGCGAGATGGGCGAGCAGCGCGGCCCAGCAGATGCCGAGCAGCAGGCCGGCCAGAAGACCGGCGGCCAGCCTGCGCCGGCGCCATCGCAGCAGCGAGTAGCCGACCAGGGCCGTGGCAGCGCAGACTGTGAGCGTGGCCGGCGTCGGCAGGGCCGGCTGCATCTGGACCCAGGCTGCGCCGGCGGTGAAGGCAAGGATGGCGCTGCGCATGCGCTGGGAATCGGTGGTCAGCTGATAGTCAGCTGATAGTCAGCTATTGAGCAACCTGCAGGGCGCCGCGTCGCGCGTTCGGCGGAAGACGCTCACGGTTGCTCCACGGGCCGCAGCACCAGCGCAGCATCGGGCGCCCCCGCTGCCAGCGCACGCGGCGTGTGACGCCTGTCCGCCAGGCGCCACCGGGTGGGCGCGTTGCTCTCATAGCTTGGCTGCAAGCCCCTGATCCGCTGCCACACGGTCGCCAGCGGCAGCAGCAGCGCTTGCGGCATCTGCGTACCCGCTTCGATGAACTGCCGACGCCCGCCCAGCACACCCACCTGGGCATTGGCCTCGGTGCAGTGCCACCAGCCCGTGTACGGACAGCGTTCACGTGCCAGCGCGATGTCGCCGAGAACACCCATCGGCAATTCTGGCCGCGCCGGCTGGAGGGGCGCGATCGGCCGCAGCCGGAGACTGCCTGCGATCCCGTCCCACAGATCGAGCAGCGCCGGCTCTGACAGCGTTGACTGCACCGGTTTGCCACCGCTCTCCGGGTTGGTGCCGGCGCTCAGTTCCAGCATGAGCAATGGCGCATGCACGTCAGCCTGGCGGCCCGTCATCTCCCACTGGAATGCGTAGCCCGTCGTGAAATTGGGCTCCCTGACGCGCATCACGAGTTCGTCGCCATCGAGGCCATTGATGGCGCGCGCCGCCTCGCGCAGGTGCGAAAAGGCCAGCCGCATGAACACCGGGCGGCGCTCGACCGTGATCGCGTGACGCTCGAGCAGTCGCGGGGCCGGGTCCACGCCTGCCATCGAGGACAGGACGATATGCACGTCGGGATGGTCAGGCAGACCGGCGAACATCACCACACTTTCGGTCTCCGGGTGCTCGTACGGGTCCAGCACGATCGCGTGGCCGATGCAGAAGCCCGGCTCGGTCGGAACTTCATCGTGCGCGAGAGCGCGAAACCGGCCCAGCAGGCGTACCAGCGCATCGCCGCTGTCCAGCGCCATCCCTTTTGCGCTCGCCGAAATACTTGCGTGCGCCAGGCGCAGCATGCCGTCCAGATCGACGCTTTCGATGTCGACAATCCGCTCGCCTTCGAAGGCCCGGGCCCACTGCCTGTTGTGCACGAACACGTTCCCGCGCCGCCCCTCGGACGCGATCGTCTTCGTGGATTCCAGCCCGGCCCGATCATCGCCAGCGCTTGCGTCATGCCAAGTGGCAGCAAGCTGCGCCAGACGCCCGTCGAACTCGTCGTCGGATTCGCGATCGGTACTGGCGACGTCATAGCCACTGATGAAACCGCGTCGCAGACGCACGGTTGCCTCGGCGGGAAGATCAATCAGAAAACGGCCCACACACACGGTCTGCATCTTGCTGGTCATCTTTGCCACCTTTAGCTTGTCCTGGTCGGCCTGCACGGAATTGGCAAGAAACGACGCAAGCATCAAGACCAATGCCACCACTGCCCCGACCCCGCGCACCTGGCGGCTCCTGAGCCGCCTCATCGGACTTCCTGGACGATCTTGACGATGAGATGCCGCGTCAGGAGCAGCATGTCGTCGTGCTGGAAGCTGTCCTGATGGCGAAACCCTGCGGCAGCAAAGGTGCGCCGCACATGCGATACGGTACCGGCACCGGATTGCGCAGGGACCGTTTCGTCGCCGGGGGCATCCTGCGGCCAGAGCACGAAGTTCAGGCGGGCCCCTGGCTCGATCTCGACTTCGCGCATACCCGCACTGCCATGTGCAACAAGCCTGGCGGCGCGAAGATTGGCAGGCGTCAGCGCCGCGCGGGTGTGGGCCGGAATGCGCGCCACCCAGCGGATCTGACCATAGGCCTTGAGCGCTTTGTCGGCACCATAGAACGCATACGAATGCGGATGGTAGTAAGGCCGGGCCGGTCTTCCCTGCACGTCGGTTGACAGAACCTGGGTATGAAAGCGCTCGGCCTCCTGGATGGCATCGAGAATCCGGCGCCGCACGCCACCGCTCACGTGCGCATAGCGCTTGGCCGGATCCGCCAGGCCCGGATCGATCATCCGGTGCCACGATGTCATGTCACGGTACATGTCGTAGGGATTACCATCCGGGAGCGACACCATGTCGCGGCTGTCCTCGTGCGCGCTCACACCCCGCAGCGTCCGGATCACCAGCCAGGGTTTCGGGTACAGGTGATTCGGCAGCAGTTGCAACAGGCCGGGCGCCACCGCCATGACCGGCATCGTTCGCTCGCTCGTATCGCCGGCCACGTCCGCGAAGCCGGACGCGGCCAGATTGGCCAGTGGCCCGTTGGTGAAGTTGCCGGCCTCGGTGCCGCAGGCGATGCGCCGGTAGGCCACCGGCGCGCCCAGCGCGGGCATCACCGCGTGCACGATGCCGGCGATATCCGATGCGCCCGACGCTTCGCTCAAGCGCGCACAGGCGCGTGCCACCAGCCCGCCCATCGAATGGGTCACCAGGATCACATGGCGGCATGTGTGCTTGCGCTCGCTCCAGAACGCGCGTATCCGGTCGATGCGCGCGCGCAGGCTGTGCGCCGCCAGGTCGCACGACGCCAGCCAGTTGTAGCCGAATGCGTACACCGGGTACTGGTAGCCGGCAAATTTTTCCAGCTCGGCTTCGGTGACGTGATCGATCTGCCGCACGCCCCAGCGTTCAGGGTCGCAGTGCATGACCCGTTGCCAGTGCTGGCGCACGAGGCGCGCGCCATGCGGCGACAGCTGGAAGGTCTTGTCCAGGTGGCGTTGCAGGTCGGCCAGGACAGCCCCATACGAGTCGGCGTGGATTTCGCCCCAGCCCCGCTCGCGCATGACGGCGGCATCCAGTGCGCACGGCGGAAAATCCAGCTCGCCGTCGGGATCCACCTCGAGGATGGCAGGGTCCAGGATGCGCTGCCGGATCGACGGCGCGCGCGTTTCCCACAGATCGGCCTCGCGGTACTTGCCGGTGAAGTCGTTCGGTGGCCGCCAGGCGGGCTCACCGGGCCGCAGCAGGGCGTCGTCACGCTGCTGCATGTCGGGACGCGCCCGCAGGTTCGAGCCCATGGTGCCCGGCACGAAGATGACCGGAATGACCTTGCGCGAACCGACCGTGACGCGTGCCCGCACCTTGAACGCGACCGGCGTGGCGACCGTGTGGGCCACCAGGCTGCCATCGCGCGCGACGACGGGCTGGTGGATCGGGCGGGTCGGCTCGTTCATGCCCGGTCCGTCACGGCTGTGGCCGGTTGGGCGGCATCGTCATCGGGCAGCAGGCGGATTTCGATATCGCCCATGGCGTAGCTGTGCAGGATGCTGGTGCGGCCTTCGTCGTCCGTGACGCCGTCGATGGTGGTGCCGTCCTCGTGACGGGCGATATAACGCTGGCCCCGGGCCGGCAGGTTGGTCTGGCGGTCGATGACCACCACACGCTCGTCGGTTTCCAGCGCCGTTGCCGGCAGCCGCAGGCCAGCCGGCACGCCATTGCCGCCCGTGAGGTAGTCGACGCTGGCGGCCTTGACGACGTGGTTGCCGCTGCTCTGGTGCGTGATCGTGCCGCCGGCCCAGTCGGTTTGCGTGCCCTGCGAGACGATCTTGACCGACGGCGCTTCGAGCTCGATGCCGGTGGCGGCGATCAGGCGGATCCGGCTGGATGACTTGATCTCGATATCGCCCTTGTGGGTTTCGACGATGATGTCGCCGCGCGCCGCGATCAGTTTGATGCCGAGGTCGTACGCGAACAGGCTCAGTGCACGCGCCGCGCGCAGGAACAGGCTGCCGCCGGCGGCTGCTTCGGTATCGCCGGTCGAGACGATGTCGATCTTGGTGCGTGCGCCGAGCGCAATGGCGTCGTCGCTGGCCAGCACGATGCCGGCCGGCGCGCTGACCGCCACCATCGGCGCGCCGGCCGATGCCGTCGCCGGCGCCGCCGCCGTCCCCGAACCCGCCGGACGCGGCGCCACATTGGAGCCATCATGCCAGCGGCGCAGGCGCTCGGTGAGTTCGGCCATGCGTGGCCTGGCCTGCTGGTCTTCGCCGTGCGCGCTCGCCAGCCGGGCCAGCTCGTCGAGCACGCCGTGCATGACGTCGGCGATGCCGACGAGCGCGTCCCGCTCGAGCTGGGCGCCGGCACCAGACTCGGTGCTGCCCGCACTGAGCAGGATGCCTTCGCCGCCACGCACGGCAACCGCCTTGCTGCTGCGAAGCTCGGCGCCCTCACCGCGCGCACCGCCCTTGCCATCCACGCGTGGCTCGGACAGCCAACCCAGATTGAGTTCCGATTCAGCATGTTCGCTGGCCAGTTGCACGCCGATCTGGCCCGGCGTGTCGTCGAACAGCAACTGGCCACCACGCGCACCGCCGACCTCGCGGCTGCGCATGCCCGACAGGAACCGATTGCCCGGCAACGCGCCCGCACGGCTCAGTGCTGGCGGCTGCGCGCGCTGGTTGTAGAGCTGCGACAGAATCACCGGGCGGTCAGGGTCGCCGCCCATGAACGCCACCAGCACTTCAGTGCCAACGCGCGGCATGCACAGCGTACCCGATTGCTGCTGGCTGCCGGGGCCGGCCCCGGCCCAGTTGGAAGCGACGCGCACCCAGGCCGAGTCGGCGGGCGTGTCGGACGCCCCTGCTCCATGCGCATGCTGGTGGTCATCCGTGCGCATGCCGGGAAACCGGATCTTGACCCTGCCCAGCGCATCGCAATGCACTTCTTCGCCGGGCGGGCCGGTCACGATGGCGCTCTGCAGTTGCGGATGCGGCAGGTCGGCGCGCGGATCGAAGCCGGGAGCCAGCACGATGCCGCGCCGCACCGCGTCGAAACTGACCCGCACGCGAAGCAGAGCGCCCGTGGCCCCGGCAGTCGGCAATGCGCTATCGGCGCCCGGCAGCGAGGCGCCCATCAGGCGCTGCAGGCGCGTCGCGACATCCAGCGGCAGGTTGTTTTCGGCCTCGACGTGCAAGGCGGTGATGACGAAGTCGCGTTCGGGGGCCGGATGCGTATCGATCTCGGGGTGGCCGGTGAGCGTGAACCACTCGCCGGCGCGCAGGTCGCGCACCGTGCCGACGCCGTGGAAACACTTGGTGTCGAGCTCGTGCCGGTTCATGCGCAGCTGACCCAGGCGCCAATGGTCTTCGACATCGTTGCCGGCATGCGGCATTTCGACCTGGTAGTCGTCCAGGCTCGCCGCCAGCGCGTTGCCATGGCCGCCCTGGTCGGCCATGCCCTGCGCGGTGGCAGTCATGAACTGGGTGCCCAGCGGATTGCGGTAATCCCAGCTGTGCCGGGTCGTGCTGCCGGCCTGCAGGCGGCGCGCGGCGCACCAGGAGACGATCGTGTCGCGCTCTTCGGTGGCGCCACCCTGGTGGTAGCGCACCGTGCCGGCACTGTTGCAAGGCAGCGCATCGGGGTCGTTAAACAGCACCAGCGTGTGGACCGGCGACCCAGCGCGCTCACTGTCTGGCGCCCCGGTGCGCGCATGGCCGGGCCGGAACGTCCACGCCACACCGCGCCGGCGCAACAGGCGGCGCACGAAAGCCGCGTCGGACTCGTTGTATTGCATGGTCTGCTCGCGCGGCGGGAACTGGCGCTGGTCGAACAGGGGATCGAGTTCGTACTCGAAGGCGCTGGCCAGGACGCTGTTGGACTGGCGCCATTCGTCGAACAATACCTGCACGATCTGCAGTTCGTTCTGGCCGCGAAACACGCGGCTGTTGACGCGTTTTTCCATGATCGCCAGCGCGTCGCGGATCACCAGCTGGTAGACCCCGAGGCTGCCATCGACATCCCCGGCGCGCGCTTCGGCCACGATGCCGCAGGCGCAGCGCAACCCGCCGCGGTCGGTGACGAACCCGATTTCGGCCGGCAACGCAATGAGTTCCTTGAGCGGCAGGCGCGGGGTGGCGGCAACGCAGGTGACGGTGTAATCAAGGCCGCCGCAAATGGCTTCGCTGCCAGTGACGCGCTGCGGCAGGAGGATCGTGTCGAACGGGTGACCGGCAAGGCCGAAACGCAGCCGGATCGGCCGGTGGGCCGCCGACAGCGACCGTTCGCTCTGCAACATGCGCAGGAATTCACTGGCGCTGTCCACATGGATCTCCTGTCCATACAATGCGATTCTCGAGGAAGCACATCTTGGCACGCTGTCTCTACAGCGGCTTGTCAGGTGTCACAGATGGAGAGCGGGATTCAGGGAACTTTGCCTGGGTAGCTGCTCTACCCGATGGGGCACAAACCGGCCAGGCGTGGAATGGCGGCAAGTGAGGCGTGATGGGCAGCAATGCGCACGACCTCCGTCCCGACGCCGCGCAATTCTGCGAGCGCAGCGCCGATGCCTGGCAGATTTTCGGGGCTGTTGCGCCCCGGATGAATCCAGCTGGGGGCAATGTCGGGCGAGTCAGTTTCCAGCACAATCCAGTCGAGCGGCAACTCGGTGGCCAGGCGCCGGATTTGCAGTGCGCGGGTAAAGGTCAGGTTGCCGCCAAAGCCCAGGTGCAGCCCCAGGTCGATGAAATTCTGCGCCTGCTGGAAACTGCCATTGAACGCATGCGCGATGCCGCTCGGCGGGCGAATCTGGCGCAGGTGCTTGAGCACCTGGTCCTGCGAGCGGCGCACGTGCGTCATGACCGGCAAGCCGAAGTCGCGCGCGATGCGCAGCTGTTCGCGGAAGAACCGCGCCTGCTTCTCGCGCATCTCGGGTGTGGTGAGTTCGGGAATGAAGAAATCCAGCCCGATTTCACCGATACCCACGAAACGCGGATCGCCCATCGCCGCTTCGACGCGCGTGCGCAGGTACGCCAGGTCGTCGTCGTGCGCCTGCGGCACGCACATCGGGTGGATACCCAGCGCGTAGCAGGCGTTCGGGCTGCCTGCAGCCAGGGCGGCGACGGTATCGAAGTTGCCCCGCTCGACGGCCATGATGACGATCATCGATACGCCGGCCGCTTCGGCCCTGCGCGCAACGCCGGCGCCATCGCCGCCGTATTCGCGGGCGTCGAGGTGAACGTGCGTATCGATCCACATGGCGTCAGCCCTCCGCTGCCTGCAACCCGTGCTCGGTCATGCGCAGCACGCGGTCGCAGCGGCGCGCCAGTTCCATGTCGTGCGTGACAATCACGAACGCAGTGCCGAGGGTGCGCGACAGTTCGAGCATCAGGTCGAAGATGATCTGCGCGGTCGTGTGATCGAGGTTGCCGGTCGGTTCATCGGCCAGCACGCAGGCCGGTTGCGTGACCAGTGCGCGCGCCAGCGCGACCCGCTGGCGCTCGCCGCCGGACAATTCGCCCGGGCGGTGCATGACGCGTTTGCCCAGGCCCACGCGTTCCAGGATTGCCTGCGCCAGCGTCAGCGCCTCGGCGCGCGGCATGCGGCGGATCAGGAGCGGCATCATGACGTTGTCGAGCGCCGTGAATTCGGGCAGCAGGTGGTGGAACTGGTACACGAAGCCCAGCGCCGTGTTGCGCAGTTCGCCGCGCCGGGATTCGGACAGGCTCGCAAAATCCTCACCGCGCAGGCTCACGGTACCGCTGCTCGGCGTATCCAGGCCGCCCAGCAGGTGCAGCAGCGTCGACTTGCCCGAACCGGACGCGCCGACAATCGCCACGCGCTCACCGCGATACACGGCAAAGTCGATGCCGTCGATGACGCGCACGATGGCGTCGCCCTGGTTGAAGGTCTTGCCCAGGCCACGGCAGGCCAGCACGGGTACGTCGTTCGTTTTATTCACGTCGTTCATCGCATTGTTCTTCACATTATTCATAGCGCAGCGCCTCCGCCGGTTTCACGCGTGAGGCGGCCCAGCTTGGGTAGATCGTGGCCGCAAAGGCCAGCACCACCGACACGATGCCGATGGTGACGACGTCCGGCGTGTACAGCTCGGACGGCACGGTACTGATCAAATAGATATCCTTGGACAAGAACTCCACGCCCAGCACGCGTTCGATGAACGGGACGATGACACCGATGTTCTTGCTCACGCCCACACCCATGGCCACGCCCGCGAGCGTGCCGAGCACACCGACGACGGCGCCCTGCACCATGAAGATTTTCATGATCGAACCGGGCGACGCGCCCAGCGTGCGCAGGATTGCGATGTCGGCCTGCTTCTCGGTCACCGTCATCACGAGGCTCGAGACCAGATTGAAGGCGGCCACCGCGATGATGAGCGTCAGAATGATGAACATCATCTTTTTTTCGGTCTGCACCGCAGCGTACCAGTTGGCGTTGAGCTTGGGCCAGTCGCGCACGACCAGGTCGCCCTTCATCGAGGCCTTCAATTCGGCTGCGACCTGCGGCGCTTCGCGCATGTTCGCGATGCGCAGGCGCAGGCCCGATGGCGCCTGCTGGCGCTCGAGGCGCTGCGCATCCTCGATGTGCACGAACGACAGCGCCGCATCGAAGTCGAAGTGCCCGGCCTCGAAGATGCCGGCCACCGTGAAGCTGCGCGTGCGCGGCACCATGCCGGCCGGCGTGACCTGGCCCTGGGCCAGGACCATCGTGACCTTGTCGCCCATGCCCACGCCCAGCGCGCGCGCCAATGCGTAACCGAGCACGATATTGAAGCTGCCGGGTTTCAGGGCATCGAAGCTGCCAGTGCGGATCTGCTTTGCCACCGTCGACACATTGTCCTCGACGCCGGGCAGCACGCCGCGCACGATCGACGGGCGCATGATCCCGTCGCGCACCAGGAGGCCTTGGGTTTCGACGAACGGGGCCGAACCCAGTACCGCCGGATTCTGCGCCGCTTCCTTGGCCCTGGCCTGCCAATCGGGCATGCTGCCCGATGCATCGAACACTTCGATGTGGGCCAGTACCGACAGCATGCGGTCGGTGACCTGCTTCTGGAAGCCGTTCATCACCGACAGCACGATGATCAGGGCGGCCACGCCGAGCGCGATGCCGGCCACGGAAATGAGCGAGATGAACGAAATGAAGCTGCTACGACCGCTGCTCTTGCCGGCGCGCGTGTAGCGCAGGCCGACCTGCCACTCGTACGGCAGTTTGTGGATGATGCTCATGAATTTTCGTGCTTCAGATGGGAATCGGGGCAAACGACACAGGCGCGGTTACTCATAGCGCAGTGCCTCTGCCGGTTTCACGCGCGAGGCGGCCCAGCTTGGGTAGATCGTGGCCAGGAACGACAGCAGTACGGCCACGCCGCCGATCCAGCCGACGTCGGCCCACAGCAGTTCGGACGGCATCTCGCTGATCAGGTAGACCTCTTGCGACAGGAAGTGCACGCCCGAGATGCGCTCGATGGCCGGCACGATGACGTCGACATTGAGCGCCACCAGCACACCCAGACCCACGCCGAGCAGGCCGCCCAGCAGGCCCACCAGCGTGCCCTGCACCATGAAGATTTTCATGATCGCCCGCGGCGAGGCGCCCAGCGTGCGCAAGATGGCGATGTCGGACTGCTTGTCCTTGACGGTCATGACGAGCGTCGAGACGAGATTGAACGCGGCCACCGCCACGATCATCGTCAGGATAATGAACATCATGTTCTTTTGCGATTGCACGGCCGCGAACCAGACGGTGTTGACCTTGGTCCAGTCGCGCATGATCAATTCGCCCGGCATCGAGCGCTGCAGTTCATAGGCCACGCGCGGCGCCTGGTGCAGGTCTTGCAGGCGCAGGCGGATGCCGGCGGGAGCCGTCGCGCCCGTGGCCACCTGAGCGTCGTCGATATTGATCAGGGCGAGCGTGGAATCGAACTCGAAGTGGCCGGCCTCGAAAATACCGGACACGGTCAGCGCGCGGGTGCGCGGCAGCGGGTTCTCGCCCGGCGTGCTGGCACCGCCCAGGATGCCGCTGCTGGCCACGAGCAACGTAACGCGGTCGCCCACGTCGACGCCAAGCGACTTGGCCAGCGCGCGGCCCAGCACCACGTTGAACGAACCGGCGCGCAGCGATGCGAAGCTGCCCGCCTTCATCTGGCGCGTGATGTCCGATACCAGTGCTTCTTCGACGGGTGCCACGCCGCGCAGCAGCGCCGGCTTCATGACGCCATCGACCAGCAGCATCGATTGCGCATCGATGAACGGCGCGGCGGCCTTGACCTCCGGGTTACGCAGCGCCTGCAGGCTGGTGGCGCGCCAGTCGGGCAGCGCGCCGCGGCTGTCGAAAATCTCGACGTGCGCCAGCATCGACAGCATGCGGTTGGTGACTTCCTTCTGGAAGCCGTTCATCACGGACAGCACAACGATCAGCGCGGCCACGCCGAGGGCGATTCCGGCGACGGAGGCCATCGAAATGAAGGAGATGAAGCTGTTGCGGCCGCTGCGCTTGCCGGCGCGCGTGTAGCGCAGGCCGATCTGCCATTCGTAGGGGAGTTTGTGGGTGATGCTCATGCTGTCCGTGTCGACCGATCCGCTGTGTTCCGCTGTATTTTTGTATTGGTGGCGCAGCGCCGGGCTGCATCAGCCCGGCAGTTTGCCAGACAAACCGGGATTGTGGCGCAATTATCAAAAACCCACTAGGGCATTCCAGCGGGCATGCGGGTGAAGAATCGGGGTGGCACGCCGCTGGCGGTGGCGATTTGCCCTAGAATAGCGGGATGGCTCATATTACGCTCGTCCTGCCGTTCGCTCTGCCGCTTCCCGAATTTGCTCCCGACCTGATCCGCGCGATGAACACGCCGGCGCTGGCGCTGCTTCTCTCACGCACGTCGAGCGCCACGCGCAAGCGGACGGCCGAACATACCCACGCCCTGCCCCATGAAACCTGGCTGGCGCGCGCGCTCGGCCTGGGCGCCGCGGGCAGCGTCGACGTGGCCGTCGCCGCCATGCGCGGCTTCGGGCTGGAACACGATGGTGGCAACTGGTACATCGTGTCCCCCGGCCATATCCAGATCGCCCGCACGCATCTGACGATGGCCGATACGCGCCAGGTACCGCTGGCCGATGCCGACAGCCGCGCGCTGTTCAGCACGGCGGCTGAGCTTTGCGAAAGCATTGGCCATGCGCTGCGCTACGGCGACGCGCAGACGTGGTTTTTGCGCGCGGACGACTGGACCGGTTTCGAGACCGCCACGCCCGACACGGTCGTCAATATGGACCTGACGGATTTCATGCCGAAAGGGCAGCCGGCGCTGGCTTATCGGCGCCTGCAGAACGAAGTGCAGATGGCGTGGCATGCGCATCCGGTGAACACCGCGCGCGAAACGCGGCGCCTGCCGATCGTGAACGCGTTCTGGGTCTGGGGTGCGGGCCGGACGGCGCCCGCCTTGATGCAGCCGCTGGCCAGTGTTGCCGTGCCGGGCTGGCTGGGCGCGCTGGGCGATCAACGGCTCGACACGCTCGACCGATTGGCCGATCTGCTGTCGACCGACCGCACGCTGGTGGTTGGCCCGCTGGCCGAAGCGGCGCAGGCCGCCGACTGGGGCGTCTGGCTGCAAGTAATGCAGCAACTTGAAGAAAAACTGTTCGCGCCGCTGCTGGCTGCCGTCAAGGCGGGCCGCGTAAGCAAGCTGACGCTGGTGCTGAGCAGCCGCGAAGGCCTGCTCGAAACGACGACGAGCGCGCTGGCGCAGCGCAAATTCTGGCGCAGCCCGACACTCGATGCACTGAAGTGAGAACACTGGTGAGCGCACTGAAATAATTCGACCGAGATAGACATTGACCCTGAAGACCCGACTTTCCACACGTCCCTGCCCGTTCCGCACCTCCGAACTGCTGCGCCAGGATGGCGTGCACCCCGTACTGGCCCGCATCTACGCGTCGCGCGGCCTGCTCGATGCGCGTGAGCTTTCGAGCGAACTGGCAGCGCTGTCGCCACCGTCCGGACTGAAGCACATCGATGCCGCCGCCGCGTTCCTGGCCGACGCCATCGGCGCCGGCAAGCGCATGACGATCGTGGCCGACTACGATTGCGACGGCGCCACGGCCTGCGCCGTTGCCCTTCGTGGGCTGCGTGCGATGGGCGCGCAGGTCGACTACATCGTCCCGAACCGCTTCGAATACGGCTATGGCCTCACGCCAGAAATCGTCGCGCTCACCGCGCGCGAAAAGGCGCCCGACATCATCGTCACGGTCGACAACGGCATCGCCAGCGTCGACGGCGTGCTGGCAGCCAATCAGCTGGGCATCGACGTCGTCGTCACCGACCACCACTTGCCGGGGGACGTGCTGCCGGCGGCGCGCGTGATCGTCAACCCGAACCAGCCCGAGTGCGGCTTCCCGAGCAAGAACCTGGCCGGCGTGGGCGTGGTGTTCTACGTGCTGCTGGCCCTGCGCGCCGAATTGCGCCGGCGCGGTGTATTTGACGCGCAAACGCAGCCCAAGCTCGACAGCCTGCTCGACCTGGTTGCACTGGGCACGGTGGCCGACGTCGTCAAGCTCGATGCCAACAACCGCATCCTCGTTGCGCAGGGCTTGAAGCGCATGCGCGCGGGCCGCATGCATGCCGGTGTGGCGGCGCTGTTCCGGGTAGCCGGGCGTGAAGCGCGCTGCGCCACGCCGTTCGACCTGGGCTTTGCCGTCGGCCCGCGCCTGAATGCTGCTGGCCGCCTGCAGGACATGGCGCTCGGCATCGAATGCCTGACCACCGACGACGAAGGCCGCGCCTGGGCCATCGCCCAGCAACTGAACGAGATCAACCTCAAGCGCCGCGAAATCGAAGCCGAGATGCAGGACACCGCGCTGCTGCACCTGGACACGTTCGAGCCGACCGGCGCCAGCACGATCACCGTGTTCGACGAAGGCTGGCACCAGGGCGTGATCGGCATCGTCGCCTCACGCCTGAAAGAAAAATTCTACCGCCCGACATTCACCTTCGCGCCAGCCGGCGACGGCATGATCAAGGGCTCGGGCCGCTCGATTCCGGGCTTCCATTTGCGCGACGCGCTGGACCTGGTGTCCAAGCGCGTACCGGGCCTGATCGACAAGTTCGGCGGCCACGCCATGGCCGCCGGCCTGTCGCTGCGTCACGACAATTTCGACACCTTCTGCCAGGCCTTCGAAGCCGTCGGCCAGGCGTGGCTGACCGAAGCGCAGCTCGAACGCATCATCGAAACCGACGGCCCGCTCGAAGACGAGTTCTACTCCACCCAGTTCATCGAACTGATGGATGGCCAGGTCTGGGGCCAGGGCTTTGCGCCGCCCGTCTTCTGCGACGAATTCCGCGTCGTCAGCCAGCGCATCCTCAAAGAGCGCCACCTCAAGCTGCAGCTGGAAAAGAACGGTCGCCGCTACGACGCCATCTGGTTCGGCCACACCGACAGCCTGAACGACCGCGCCCGCGTCGCCTTCCGCCTCGACGCCAACGAGTACAACAGCGTTACCAAAGTCCAGCTCCTGGTCGAACACGCCGAATCCGCCTGACAGTGCAGGCCAAGCCCCTGAGCAATTGCAAAACAATTCGACTCTGACCCCAATTGCAGGTCGCTCGAATTGAGGCAATTGCCCAATAATTCGACTCTGACCCTAATTGTTACGTTTGCTGCAGAGCCTGCCTAACAATTAGGGTCAGAGTCGAATTGTTTGATAACTGTTTGTGGGCGGGATACTTACAGGCGACATGATCTTTTCGTGTTCGCTATGATGGGCCGGTTTGTCCGTTACCCCCCCTCATTCCCTATACGCTGGCTGGCTGCTGGCGGGAGCATGCATGTTTTCGATCATTATCAATTTTCTCGGCTCACTGATGCATTTTTACGTGGCGCATCGCTTGTATGCGCTGGGGCCGGTTCGTGCGCGCGTGCCGGCGCGGGTCTGGTGGGTGGGCGCCGTGGTGCTGTGGGCGGTGTATCTGTGGGGCGTGCAGCTCGGCGATGCGGCGCTGGACTGGCGCTGGTGGCCGGGGCAGTTTTCGATGACCTGGCTTGGCGTGCTGTTCTGCATGACCCAGTATCTGCTGGTGGCCGACGTCATCACCGGTTTCGGCTTCTGGCTGCGTACCTGGGCGCCGCGGATTCTGGCACTGGGCGCGATTGCCGGTGTCGCGGTCAGCGGTTTCGCGATCTTCCAGGCGATGCGTGCCCCGGCGATCGTCGAGCAGGAACTCACGCTGCCCGGCCTGCCAAAGGCGCTCGATGGCACCGTGATGGTGGCGATCAGCGATACGCACCTCGGGGCCCAGCGCCGCGCGAAGTGGCTCGGCGAACGGGTCGGCCAGATCAATGCACTAGCCCCAGACGTTGTCGTGATGCTGGGCGACCAGGTCGAAGACGAGCCGATCAACGACGACCTGCTCGCGCCAGTCCTTCAACGCCTGCGGCCCGCGATGGGCGTCTGGGCCATCACCGGCAACCATGAATACTACGGCGACGCCGGCGGTACGATCCACGAGTTCGCCGCCGGCGGCGTCCGGTGGTTGCGCGACCAGCAGGTCGAAATCGCACCGGGCCTGCACCTGGCGGGCCTGGACGACATCGGGCGCGCGCGACGCGGAAAGCGCGACATTACTACCGGCCTCGAACGCATGCTCCCCAAGCGGCTGGACGGGGCGACGATCCTGCTCGCGCACATCCCTGACCCGATACTGATCGAACGCGCCGCGCACAAGGACATCGACCTGATGCTTTCGGGGCATACGCACGGCGGTCAGGTCTGGCCTTTCGCTTATCTGGCCAAGCGCGAGTTTCCCTACCTGGTGGGCTGGTACCGCATCGGTGACATGCAACTGGTGGTCAGCCGCGGTGCCGGCGGCTGGGGACCGCGCATGCGGCTGTGGGAGCCGGGCGAGATTCTCAAGCTGACCCTGCGCGCCCAGCCCTGAAGCAGGCCCTAGAAGACTCTGCAGCTACCTACGGCGCGATGGCTGGCCTGTACGTCTGACCGTGCTGCATCACGAAGAACGCGTCGTCGGCCACGCCCTGCGCCGCGCGCGCCAGCGCCAGGTCACGCGGGGCCTGGTCGAGGCGCTCCTGCCCCATCGGATACGTCCCCCAATGCATGCCCACGCTGCGCTTGACGCGCAGCTCGCGATGGATCCGCACTGCCTCGTCGGGACTGACGTGCGAATTGCGGTACCACAGGGGCTGGTACGCGCCGATGCCGATGGCCGCCAGGTCGAAGCCGCCGAAGCGCGCGGCGATGTCGCCGATGTCCTTCGAATAACCCAGGTCACCCGAAAAGAAGAACGCAAAGCCCGGACGCGTGACGGCAAAGCCGCCCCACAGCGTCGCGTTACGGTCCCACAGCGAGCGCGCCGACCAGTGATGCACGGGCAGCAGATGCAGTTCCAGCCCCTGGTAGACGGTCTTTTCCCACCAGTCGAGCTTGACGATGCGCGAGCGGTCGCCGCCCGTCACGTTTTTCTCGAGCCAGAGGTCGACACCCAGCGGCGCCACCAGCAGCGGCGGCCCGCCCGCCTGGCGGTACAGCGCGCGCAGCGACGCCTTCGACAGATGATCGTAGTGCGAGTGACTGAGCAGGACGACATCGATGCGCGGCAGGTCGGCCAACGCCACGCCGGGCGCCTGATGGCGCCTGGGGCCTGCGAACGGTAACGGCGAAGCACGATCGTCGAACACCGGGTCGGTCAGGATATTCACACCGGTTCCGCTCTGGAACAGGAATGTCGCGTGCCCGATCCAGGTCAGCGCTACCTCGCTGCGGTTGGCATGCATGAAGGCCAGGTCGGGCGCCACCGGCTCGATCGGCGCAAGCGGCGCGCGCACCGACTCGTCCTCGGTCCAGTTCCTGATCCGCGCCGCCCAGCCCTCGAAGAAGCCGCGCGGGGGCCGCTGGTACGCCGGGTTGGCCGGATAATTGTTCGCAAAACCTTCCACCCGGTGATGGGGTCTGGCGGCATCGTAATAGGGATTGCGGTGCGCGCAGCCGGTTGCAAGCAGTGCAGACGCAACGACGGCAACAGACAGCAAGGTGGCGATCAAAGTGCGCATGCGGCAATGCCCGGTCGGTGAAAAATGCCAGTATAGGCCGGGTTGCCGCCAGCGCGGGCACGCCAGAGCTGACCGTCGCCCCGCCCCGTACTGACAGGTCTTTTGGGTGCGGCCAATGTTCTTTTGCGCGGCTTTCCGGTACGATAGCGCCTTTCCCGATCCCGATGCCAGGCCGACGTCCGCGACATGGGCAGGTCTTGATCGATGGGAAACTCAATGCCCGAACCCCGTGCGCAATGCACTTGCCGGGTTCCTCTACTGGAATCGAATGGAGAATCCCGCGATCACCCGGCCGTCCAGGCATCATGCGATCCTGTTCGGCTGTCTGCTGCTCGCCGTGCTTGTCATCGCGGCGGAGGCACTGCGCTGGCGCGCCGCGCATCGCGCCACCGCAACGGCAGGCGCCGTGCCCAGCCTGACCACGAGCAACCCTGGCCGCGTGACGCTCACCGAACTGTCGCATGCGCATATTCCCGCGCCGCGCGGCATGCCATCGGCCCACGCCAGCACGCTTGCCGCCTTGCCCGGCAACCGCATGCTCGCATTCTGGTGGGCCGGCAGCCGCGAGAGCGGTCCGGACGTCAAGGTCTTTGCGTCGACCTGGGCCAATGGCGCATGGTCTGCGCCATCGATGGTCGTCAGTCGCGAGTCGCTGGGCGCCGAACTGGGCTTCGGCGTGCGCCGCATCGGCAACCCGGTCGCCTGGACCGACCGCGCCGGCCGGATCCATCTGTACGTCGTGGCCACGGGCCTGGGCGGCTGGGCCGCGGCGCGCATCGCCCACCTGGTTTCGCAGGATCAGGGCAAGCACTTCCACGTACGCCGTATCCTGCCGACCTCGCCCCTGTTCAATACCAGCGCGCTGGTGCGCACCGCGCCGCTGGCGCTGAGCGACGGCGGCTGGTGGCTTCCCGTTTACTTCGAGATCGGTAACAAGTACCCGATGCTGATGGCGTTCGACGCCGATGGCAACCCGACCAGCCTGGCGCGCATCGGCAACAGCACCTCGACCCTGCAGCCGGCCCTGGTTGCTGTATCAAAGCACGAAGTGCGCGCCGTCATGCGCGACGACAGCGAGCAGCAACTGGTGCAGCACGCGGCAAGCGTGGATGGCGGGGCCACCTGGCAAGACCTGCCGGCGCTCAACCTGCCCAATTACAGCACGTCGGTCGCTGCCATACGCCTGACCAGCGGCCAGTTCCTGATGCTGCATAATCACGTCGAAGGCGGCGCGTCGGCGCGCAGCATCCTGCGCCTGTCGATCTCGAACGACATGCGCACCTGGCGCACGATCGCCGATATCGCCAAAGGCCCGGCCGGCGACGAATTTTCGTATCCATCGATGCAGCAGGTCGGCGACGAGCTCCACATTACCTATACCTGGCAACGGCAGGCGATCGCCCACCATCGCTACCGCATCCAACCGGAAGGCACGACCTGATGATACTGCCGGATCTTGCAAGCCAGATCGTGTACGGCCGCATAGGCTGGGCGATCGTTGCCGCCACCGTGGTCTGCGCCCTGTGGCGCCGCGCGGCGCCAATGCCGCGCGCCACGCTGGCCGCCATCGTGGCCGGTGCGCTGGCCTTGATGGCCCTGCCCGGCAACCTGTCGCCAGCCTGGTACCTGGGCCTGGCGTTCCAATATCCGAGCGGACTGCTGGTGGGCTGCTGCCTGCTGCGCCTGACGCAGCGCTGGAACGGCCTGCGCCGCAGCCAGGCCATGCCGCGGACGCTGGCCGGCGTGCTTGCCGGCGCCGGTATCCTGCTGTATCTCGACGCGCTCGGCGTGCTCACGAGCGGCTACTATTACGCCGGCTTCGGCGGCGTCGTGGCGCCGCTGGCGGCGATCGTGCTGGCCATCGCTTGCGCGGCGGCGATCATGTTGACGCATGCGCGGGGCCATGCCGCAGCAGTCCTTGGCGCCGTCGTCCTGTTCTCGGTGCTGCGCCTGCCCACCGGTAACCTGTGGGACGCGTTGCTCGACCCGCTCCTGTTTGGCTGGGCGCTGGTTGCGCTGCTGGCCGGCGCGCGGCGCCGCGCGGGCCGGCAGACATCCGGGCGCGTCCCGGCAAACGATGGCGAGCCCGTTCCGGGCGCCGCCCTGCAGCCGCTCGCGGCTGAACATTTTTCGTCTCTGAAGGAGCAAGTTGGTGGTCAATAACACAGTGGTCAATCATCAGTGGTACAAACACCCGGTCATTATTTCGGCCACCATCATCAATGCATTCATCCTGCTACTGACGCTGGCCTGGTCGGGTAATCCCCAAGAATTGTCGCGCCTGCTGGTCGAAGACGGCATCGTCGAATGGATGCAGTTCCTGGCCTTCTCGCTCACGGCGGGCTTGCTCGGCTACGTGGCCGTCGACCGCTGGAAGAACGGCGGCATGCGGCTCGAAGTGCTGGTACTGCTTGGCCTGACGGGCCTGGTGGCCCTGGCTGCACTGGAAGAAATCAGCTGGTTCCAGCGCATCCTGCAAATCCAGTCGCCTGAATTTTTCGTGCAGAATAACCGCCAGGCCGAAACCAATCTGCACAATCTGGGCTTCGGCAAGGAAAGCCTGCACAAGGCGGTGCTGCTCAAGGTCATCCTGATCACGGGCCTGATCCACAACCTGTTCCTGCCGCTGCTGGCGCGCAAGCGGCCGGCGGTGCGTACCTTCGTCGAGCGTTTCGGTCTGTACCTGCCGCCGCTGGCTGCCTCGATCCCATACCTGGTGCTGGTGATCCTGTCGCATCTGCTGATCGACCATCCGCGCAAGGGTGAGCTCGGTGAAACGTTTGGCGCCGTGCACTATCTGGCGACCGTGTTCGGTGCCTATTTCGTCGGTGTTGCCTACGACAAGAAGCCGCTGTTTGCCGGCCTGGATGCCCGCCGCGTCTCGGTGCTGTTCACGCTGCTGATGTTCTATCTGTTGATGACCGGCTGGATGCTCAGCGCCGGTGCTGGCGCCATCGTCACCGCAGTCGGCGCCGACTGACGTCACAACGCACGCATTTGGCAGGCAAGGCTTGCGACGATTCCAGAATTGGAGTATAAATACTCCAACATCGGAGGAATCATGAGCCTGGCCTATGCCTATCCCAAGAGCCGGTTTGAGCCGGCAACGCTGGTCGACCTGACGTCCAAGGCCGAGCGCGAGCGTTTGTCGCGCTCGGCCCTGACCGGCTTCTTCCGGCTCGCCGTCGCATGGACCCTGCGCGACGACGATGCGCGCGAACTGCTCGGCGGTTTGTCGTCGTCGTCGTTCTACGACTGGAAGAAAAACCCTGACCGGGTGCTCGAAGTCGACCGCATCACGCGCATCTCGTATCTTCTCGGCATCTACAAAAGCCTGCACATCCTGTATGGCGACAAGCTCGCCGATGAATGGGTGCGCCTGCCCAACACCAATCCGATTTTTGCCGGCCGCACGCCGCTCGCGTTCATGCAGGCCGGCGGCCTGCTGGCGATGCAGACGGTGCGCAAGCTGCTCGACGCCAGGCGCGGCGGCCTGTGAGCTCGCACGTCACACCACGGCTGACGCTGCTGCGCCAGCTCGATACCTGCCGCCTGATCCCGTCGCGCTTCGCCGATCTCGAAGACTCGGTGCTCGCGCCCCTGGCCGACAGCGACGACGCACTGCGCGACCTGTTTGACCTCGATAACGCCACCAATGAGCGCCTGCGCGCCGAATCGGGCCAGGCGCCCGGCATCGGCATGGACGAACTGGTGTTCGGCGTGCCGAACTTTCGCATCATCAATGCCGCGTTCACCTACGCGCGCCCGGAAGGCAGCCGCTTCAACGACGGCGAGCGCGGCGCCTGGTACTGCGGGTTCGACGCCGCCACGTCGCTGGCCGAAGTCATTTTCCACAAGACCGTCGAATACGCCGAGATCAACCGCTTCGACGACAGCGTCAGCTACCAGTGCCTGCTGGCCGACTTCAGCGCGACCTTCCACGATCTGCGCGGCATTGCCGCGTATGAAGACTGCCTCGACCCAACCAGCTATGTCGCGTCGCAGGCACTGGCCAACGAGTTGCTGGGCGCCGGTTCGCTTGGCGTGATTTTCCCCAGCGTGCGCCATCCCGGCGGTACCTGCCTGGCGTGCTTCCGCCCGGCGCTGGTGGGCAACGTGCGCAAGGCGCACACCTATCGGTTAACATGGGCGGGTTCGCCGCAACCTGCGGTCGAGATTCTTTGACCAGATGACCATGCACATGAAGACCAAACCCGAGAACGACACCGAACTGCACGACAAGATCAACCGCGAAACCGGCCGCGTCGCATGGAGCGAGCTGCAACGCCACTTTGCCAGCGGCAGCGTGGTGTGGGTGTCAGGCACACTGGACCTGATCGATGTCGCGCTGCGCATCGCGCACGACGACCGTGACAGCATCACGCGCTGGATGGGCGATGGCCAGGTGGCCAAGGTCAGCGATGCGCAGGCACAAGCCTGGCTGGAAACGGATGCGCTGTTGTGGGCGTCGGTCGTGAGCCCGTTCGTGCTGGTACAGGACGAAAAGAAGCCGGTGCACTGAATAGCAAGGCGCAGTCAACATTATCTGTTGATGACGCCGATAGCGATGCGGAACATTTGTTCTGGGACACATACTCTGCCACCATCCAGTGCCCAGCGCCAACCCAGATAATTGCGCAGATAGCGTGAGGCCACGCCGCGAAAACCCATAAGCCAGGCCTTGAAACGCCCGTGATATGCGTTCACGTTCTGTACGTGGATGGCGCGGCTGCCAAGATACCTAGTGCGCCCCTCTGAATGCAGATTGACCATCTCGTGCGCAATCGCGTGCTTGCGTGCAAAGGCGCGATAGGCGGCATGACTGTCGGTGACCAGCAGCGCCTGCGGATCGAGCCGAGGCAGCAGGTCGCGCTCGAGTTGCGCAGCCGTCAATGCCCCGCGCCCAGTGACAGCATCGATGGTGTTGCCGCTACGGTCGCGTGCGACCAGTATGCAATCCAGATGCCTGGAAATGCCACGCAGAGCAGCGCGCCCACCACGCCGGCGCGGTGGCCGGTCCAGCGTGCGGGACCCTTTTTGCGATTCGAGCAGGAACGTCTCGTCGGCCTCGACAATGCCATTCAGGGATGCCGGTCGGTCGAGCTTGACCCAGTCGAGGAAGCGATGACGCCAGCGAAAAGCAGTATTGCGGTGCACGCCGACCCGATCTGCCGCCTTGCGCACGGACAGTGAATCGAGCAATACCTGGGAATACGCGAGCCATTTGGCCTTGAGCCTGAGCCGTGCCAGGGGCGTGCCGCTCAGGTCGTTGAATGTACGACCGCAAGCGCAGCAGCGAAACCGCTGCAGATCGTTGGCAAATCCGTGCCGGTGGCAGCCTTGGTTACCACAACGGGGGCAGCACCGGCCCGGGCCTCTGGCCTCAGCGATCAATGCCACTACCTGATCGAGCCCTGCTGCAGGATGCAGGGCATCGAGCACTTGCCGGCGCTGCGGCCCATTCAGTGATGGCAACCTGGAGAACCAATTCTTGAAACGCGGCGCTTTCATGATCGACTCCTGACGCTGGGGACAGGGTTGGACCACGGGGTCACTCATCAGTTCAAAGCTCTCCTCTATTTAACGTTGACTGCGCCAAAAAAAATGCCGGCTCGCAGGCCGGCATCCGTCGCAATCGAATCGCTTACTTCGACAGATCGACCGCGTACAACGCCGTCCCCTTGCCACTGCCATCGTCGACCTTCATCTGGCTGACATTGCCCAGCCCCGCCTCGCGCGCCAGCCCCTCCAGGCCTGGCGCCGAATGGAACACCACCGGCCCCTCCGTTTCGACCCGCGCAAAGCGCCAGCTGCGCGCCGCGCCATGCGACGCGCGCGTCAGCTCCTTGGCCGCGCGGATGTGCGCGATCAGGATGTCGCGGTTGTTGTCCGGCGACGCGAGGACGATATTGCTGCCATCGAGCCCCGGGAAGCCGCCGCCACCACTGGCGCGGTAGTTGTTGGTTGCGACCAGGAATACCTGCGTCGGCGCCACCGGTTTGCCCAGATACGTCAGGTTCACGATGCGCTCGCCCGGCTTTTTCGTCACGTCGATCTCGTAGCTGACATCCTTCGACGTAATCGTGTCGAAGTTAAAACTCGGAAAGCGCGTGTTGACCAGTTCCTGCGGCGCGGCCAGCGCCGGGTCGATCGTGTTGAAGCGCTGCGCCGCCGTCTCCAGCCACGCCTTCAGACCCGTGCCATCGACCTTCACCGCATACAGCGAGTTCGGGAACAGATACAGGTCGGCCGCGTTGTTCAGCGCCAGGTCGCCGGCCGGGACGTCGGTGTAATCCGCCACGCTCGGAAAACCCGCCTTGAACGGCGCCGACACCGACAGCACCGGCACACCGGCGTACTGCGGCAGATTGGTCTTGACGTAGTTACTCACGTACTCGGCCTGCGCGCGGTTGACGACTTCGAGCGCCGACGGGTCGCCCACGTCAGCAAAATAACTCGTCATGCGAAACGCCGAGCGGCCCACCGGCGTTTTCACGTACGCGATCGTCGCTTCGTGCTCGGCGCGCACCAGGGCGGCCACTTCCGGATCCGGTTCGACGAAGGTCTTGGCGCCCGTCTGCGTGGCGCGCGCCTGCACGACGGTCTTGTCCTTGTCGACCGCCCAGGTCTTGCCGTCGTAGCTCAGGTGCAGCTGGACCACGCCCAGGTGCTTGCCCCATTGGCTCGGCATCACCGTCGGCACGCCGTGCACCAGACCGCGCGCCTTGTCCACGCCGGGCAGGTTGAATTGCGGGACCGTGCTGTCGGCGTTCGGGAACAGCTGGTGTGCGTGCCCCATCAGCATGACGTCGATGCCAGGCACCTTGGCCAGGTGCCAGTTGGCGTTTTCCATGGCTGGCGAATACGGCGCGTCATCGAGGCCACCGTGCGACAGCGCCACGATCAGCTGCGCGCCTTTCTTGCGCATCTCCGGAATGTATTTTTCTGCCGTTTCGCGCACGCCGGCGGTGGCCACGCGGCCTTCCAGCCAGCGCTTGTCCCACGCCATGATCTCGGGCGGCGTGAAGCCGATGATGCCGACCTTCACCAGCGTCTCGACCGGTTTGCCATCGGACCCGCGCGCCGTGATCTTCTTGTCGATGATGCGGTATGGCGCAAACAGCGGCGCCTTGGTCTCCAGGCTGTTCAGATTGGCCAGCACGATCGGGAACGCCGGCCCGGCGCAACGCGCGCCCTTGTCGACGCCCTTGACCTGAAACTGGCTCCCCGTGATCCGGTTCAGGAACGGCAGGCCGTAGTTGAATTCGTGGTTGCCGACCGTGCCGCCTTCGTAACCCAGCGCATTCATGATCTTGTAAATGCCCAGCACCTCGTTGCAGGCGGGCGGTTTGACCAGTGCCTGGTAGTCGGCAAACGCCGTGCCCTGGATCGTGTCGCCATTGTCGAGCAGGAGCGTGTTGGCAAATTCCTTGCGCGCGGCCTTGATCAGCGTGGCGGTGCGGTCGACGCCGATCGACGGCTCGGCGGCCAGTTTGTAGTAGTCGTAGCCGACGACGTTGGCATGCAGGTCGGACGTTTCCAGCACGGCTAGCACGGCGGTGGCGCCGGCCGGTGCTTTGGCCGCATAGGCGGGAGCATTGAGGAGCAACGGGGTGAAGGTGGCGACAAGCGCGGTGCTGATCTGGTAACGCAGGGAGCGGTTCATGGGTAATCCGGGTAACAAGAACGCGCGATGGTACCCCTTGCCCTGCGACTGGGCAAGCCATACCGCCGCAGCAGCATACGCCTCGGGTATAATCCCCGGTTCGATTCAACCCACATTGAGACTGCCGATATCATGGAAGCCGAACGCATCAACGCCATTTCCGCCCTGCTGAACGACCTGACGGGTCGTGAGGCCGAACTTCGGAGGTATCTTTGACTTCGATAAGAAGTCAGAGAAACTAGAACAGGTCAACCAGGAGCTGGAAGACCCGGCCATCTGGAACGACCAGAAGCGCGCCCAGGAAATGGGCAAAGAAAAGAAGGCGCTCGAGGGCGTCGTGCTGACACTCGAGAAAGCCAAGGCCGATCTCGCCGACGCCCTGGACCTGTTCCAGATGGCGCGCGAAGAAGGCGACGAAGACACGATGGAAGCCGTCGCGGGCGACGTCGAGGCGATCCAGAAGATCATCGAAGCGATGGAATTCCGCCGGATGTTTTCCAATCCGATGGACCACGCGAGCTGTTTCATCGACATCCAGGCCGGCGCCGGCGGCACCGAGGCGCAGGACTGGGCCTCGATGCTGCTGCGTCAATACCTGCGCTACTGCGAACGCAAGGGCTTCAAGGCCGAGATTCTCGAGCAGTCCGACGGTGAAGTCGCGGGCATCAAGACCGCCACGATCAAGGTCGACGGCGAGTACGCGTATGGCCACCTGCGCACCGAAACCGGCGTGCACCGCCTCGTGCGCAAGTCGCCGTTCGACTCGGCCAACGGCCGCCACACGTCGTTCACGTCGCTGTTCGTGTACCCCGAAGTCGACGATTCGATCGAGATCGAAATCAATCCGGCCGACGTGCGCATCGATACCTACCGCGCGTCCGGTGCCGGTGGTCAGCACATCAACAAGACCGACTCCGCAGTGCGCCTGACGCACGGCCCGTCGGGCATCGTGGTTCAGTGCCAGAACGACCGCTCGCAGCACCGCAACAAGGCTGAAGCCTGGGACATGCTGCGCGCCAAGCTGTACGAGCTCGAACTGCGCAACCGCATGAGCGAGCAGCAGAAGCTCGAAGACTCCAAGACCGACGTCGGCTGGGGCCACCAGATCCGCTCGTACGTGCTGGACCAGTCGCGCATCAAGGATTTGCGTACCGGTTTTGAAACCGGCAACACCAAGAACGTGCTGGATGGCGATCTGGATGATTTCATCTCGGCCTCGCTGAAGCAAAACGTATAAAGGCTTTCATCGCATGACGACCCCTGCCCGCGCACTGATCTTCGACATGGATGGCACCATCGTCGACAATATGGACTTCCACACCCGTGCGTGGATCACGTTCTTTGCGCGGCGGGGGCAAACCATCGAGCCCGATGCGTTCTTTCGCGACACGGCCGGCCGTCAGGGCAAGGAAATCCTGCGCCACTATCTGGGTGCAGAGCTGGACGACGATGCGCTGGCCACGCTGAATCACGAAAAGGAAGTGCTGTACCGCGAGCTGTATGGGCCGCACCGGCGCACGATCGACGGCTTCGACGCCTTCATCGACCGCGCACGCGAACAGGGCTGGGCCCTGGCGGTGGCCACCTCGGCCTCGCCGGGCAGCGCAAGTTTCATCCTCGACGAGATGGACCTGCACCGCAAGTTCGACGCCGTTGTCGTGGGCACCGTGGACGTCCCGCGCGGCAAACCGCATCCTGACGTGTTCCTCAAGGCCGCCGACCGCTGCAGCGTACTGCCAGCGCACTGCATCGTGTTCGAAGATGCGCCGCTGGGCGTGGAAGCGGCGCGCCGCGCCGGCATGCGCGCCGTGGTGCTGACCACCACGCTGCCAGCCGAGGCGTTTGCCGAATTCGATAACGTCATCGCGATCGTCAACGACTTCACGCAGCTGGACGTTGAAGCGCTGCTCTCGCTGTCTTAATTACTGCGCGCCGTATCGGCGGCATGCTCAACCAATACCAACAACCACCACTATGACCACCGAGAACCAAGAACAGGCCCCGTTGCAAGGCGCCGACGAAAACAAGATCATGGCCGAGCGCCGCGTCAAGCTGGCGGCGATCCGCGAAAAAGGCGTCGCGTTCCCGAACGACTTCGTCCCCCAGCACAAGGCGGCCGACCTGGTCCAGGCGTACGGCGAAAAAACGCGCGAAGAACTCGATGCCGAGCCGATTCCGGTGGTGCTGGCAGGCCGCATGATGCTGCGCCGCGAAGCGGGCAAGAAAGCGGCGTTCGCAACGCTGCAGGACAGCTCGGGCCCGACGGCCAGCGGCCGCATTCAGATCTACATCACGCTCGACAGCGCCGGCGAAGCGGCGATGGACGAACTACGCAGCTATGACTTGGGCGACATCCTGGGTGTCGAAGGCACGCTGTTTAAAACCAAGGTCGACGAACTGACGGTCAAGGTCAGCCGGCTGCGCCTGATCACCAAGGCGATCCGTCCGCTGCCGGACAAGTTCCACGGCCTGGCCGACCAGGAAACCAAGTACCGCCAGCGTTACGTCGACCTGATCATGAACGAGGACACGCGCCGCACGTTCAAGGCGCGCACCGCCGCGATGTCGTCGATGCGCCGCTTCATGGAAGACAACGGCTTCATGGAAGTCGAAACCCCGATGCTGCACCCGATCCCGGGCGGCGCCGCGGCCAAGCCGTTCGTCACGCACCACAATGCGCTGGACATGGAAATGTACCTGCGCATCGCACCGGAGCTGTACCTCAAGCGCCTGGTGGTCGGCGGGTTCGACCGCGTGTTCGAAGTGAACCGCAACTTCCGCAACGAAGGCGTCTCGGTCCGTCACAATCCTGAATTCACGATGATGGAATTCTATGCGGCGTACACCGATTACAAGTGGATCATGAACTTCACCGAACAGGTGATCCGCCAGGCGGCAGTCGATGCGCATGGCAGCGCCGTGCTGTCGTACGGTGGCCGTGAGCTGGACCTGTCCAAGCCGTTCCAGCGCCTGACGATCATCGAGGCGATCGACAAGTACGCGCCGGGCTATACGCCGGAGCAACTGAACGACGCCGAGTTCATCAAGACCGAGCTGAAGAAGTTTGGCGTCAAGCCATTCGCCACCGCCGGCCTGGGCGCGCTGCAACTGGCGCTGTTCGAGGAAACCGCCGAAGCGCAGCTGTGGGAGCCGACCTTCATCGTCGACTACCCGGCCGAAGTCTCGCCACTGGCGCGCGCATCAGACACCCGCGCCGGCGTGACCGAGCGCTTTGAACTGTTCATGGTCGGCCGCGAGATCGCCAACGGCTTCTCGGAGCTGAACGATCCTGAAGACCAGGCAGCGCGCTTCCTGGCGCAGGTCGAAGCCAAGGATGCAGGCGATGAAGAGGCGATGTTCTACGACGCCGACTACATCCGCGCACTGGAATACGGCATGCCGCCGGCAGGTGGTTGCGGCATCGGCATCGACCGCCTGATGATGCTGATTACCGATTCGCCGAACATCCGCGACGTGCTGCTGTTCCCGCACTTGCGCAAGGAAGACTGAGTATCGGGGCGTTGACGCCTGCATGAAAAGGCCGCCTTCGGGCGGCCTTTTTTTTGCTTACTGCACGATCGTGTAGCAAGGCGTATAAGCCTTGCCCGGCAACTTCATGCGGCTTTGTTCGACGAACGACGCCAGCAGCGCATCCATCGGCCCCATGATCGCGGCTTCGCCACGGATCTCGTACTTGCCGAATTGCTCGATTGCGCGGATCCCCTCTTCCTTCACGTTCCCGGCCACGACGCCCGAAAACGCCCGGCGCAGATTGGCCGCCAGCAGGTGCGTCGGGATGCCCCGGTGCAGGTCGAGGTTGCGCATGTTCTCGTGCGTCGGGCGGAACGGCTTCTGGAATTCGTGGTCGATCTTCAGGCGCCAGTTGTAATAGTAGGCGTCGCTGTGCGCCTTGCGGAAGGCCCGCACTTCGCTGATGCCCTTGACCATTGCCACCGCCACCGCATCCGGGTCGTCGATGATGATCTGGTAGCGCTTTTGCGCCGCCTCACCCAGCGTCAACGACAGGAAGGCATCGATCTGCGTGAAGTAGTCACGCGACGATGCCGGGCCGGTGAAGATCAGCGGGAACGGGATCTCGGCATTATCGGGATGCAGCAGGATGCCGAGGATGTACAGGATTTCTTCGGCCGTGCCCGCGCCACCCGGGAACACGACGATGCCGTGCCCGGTGCGCACAAAGGCTTCGAGCCGCTTTTCGATGTCCGGCATGATCACCAGGTCGTTGACGATCGGGTTCGGGGATTCGGCCGCAATGATGCCCGGCTCCGAAATACCCAGATACCGCCCGCCCGCCAGGCGCTGCTTCGAATGGCCAATCGTGGCGCCTTTCATCGGGCCCTTCATCGCACCCGGGCCGCAGCCGGTGCAGATATCGAGTTCGCGCAGGCCCAGCGCATAGCCGACCTTCTTCGTGTAGTTGTACTCGATGCGCGAAATCGAATGCCCGCCCCAGCAGACGACCAGATTCGGATTGCGCTGCGCCTGCAGCACGTTGGCGTTGCGCAGGATGTGGAACACGGCGTCGGTGATGCCGTCGGTGCGGGTCAGGTCGAACTTCGGGTTGTCGGTGACGTCGAAATTGACGAACACGATGTCGCGCAGTACGGCGAACAGGTGCTCGTGAATCCCGCGGATCATTTTGCCATCGACGAACGCGCTGGCCGGCGCGCCGCGGATATCGAGCTTGATGCCGCGCTCGCGCTGCAGGATGCTGATGTCGAAACTGGCGTACCGCTCGAGCAGTTCCTTGCCGTCGTCGATATCGCTGCCGCTATTGAGTACTGCAAGCGCACATTTGCGAAACACGTCGTACAGGCCGGTGCGGCCGGTGTCGAGCAGTTTGCTGACTTCGGATTTGGACAGCACTTCGAGCTGGCCTTCGGGCGAAATCAGCGTGTCGACGACTTGCCGGCTTTCGGGGGACAGCTCGGTATCTACTACAGGTAATGCACTTGCTGCTTGCGTCATGATGGGATGTCCTCGTTCTATTCTGTGATGCGGAGTGCCAATAATCTGACCGTCCTGTACAGCAATATACGCCAATCCGATGGCGCATGCGCGCCCCAAAACAGGGTGCAGTGCACCATGTTCGGGACCCGTCGGCGCAGAGGGAAAAAAGCTTCGTATGATGCTGGATATGCACTAGAATGCGTGCCTATTGGAACGTTCGCCCGTCGAATAGCGCCATATAACAATTACCTTGTCATTACATTTTCGGGAGGAACCGCATGAGCGGTGCAGCTACTACCCCAGCTCGGGGACCTCTTCCAGAGTTCAAGCAGATCATGGGCCATCCAGCACCGCTGTGGATGCTGTTCATGACGGAATTCTGGGAGCGCTTCGCTTTCTATGGCATTCGTTGGGCACTCGTCCTTTACATCGTCGGCCAGTTCTACGCCGGCGACGCGGCTGGCCAGGCCAGTGCCAACCTCACCTACGGTTCCTACCTCGCGCTGGTGTATGCCGGCGCCGTCTTCGGCGGCTACGTGGCCGACCGCGTCATCGGTTATCAACGCTCGATCCTGGTCGGCGCCATCTTCATGGCAGCCGGCCTGTTCATGATTTCGATTCCGAACCAGGACGTGTTCAAGCTGGGTCTGGCCACGATCATCGTCGGTAACGGCATGTTCAAGCCGAACATCTCGGCCATGGTCGGCCAGCTGTACGCGCTGAACGACACCCGTCGCGATTCCGGCTTCACCATCTTCTACATGGGCATCAACGTCGGCGCATTCTTCGCACCGATCCTGACCCAGGTGCTGGCTGAAAAAGTGTTCGGCACCGCCGCCATGCCAGCCTACAAGATCGTGTTCCTGGCCTCGGGCATCGGCATGCTGATCTCGCTGGTCTGGTTCTACATCGGCCGCAAGACACTCCAGGGCATCGGCGCACCGGTCGGCGAACTGGCCAGCCCAAAGCGGCTTGCAATCGTCCTGGTCGGGTCGCTGATCGTGATCCCGATCGTCTACATGCTGCTGCAAGCCGGCGCTGCCAACCTGCAGATCCTGCTGACGGTCCTGTTCATCGGCCTGGCCGCGATGCTGATCATCGAAGGTATCCGCGAAGGTAAAGTCGCCCGTGACAAGACCTGGGCGATGATGATCATCTTCTTCTTCAACGTGTTGTTCTGGTGCTTCTTCGAGCAGGCCGGCAGCTCGTTCACGTTCCTGGCCGATAACATCGTCGACCGCGACCTGAACGGCTGGACCTTCCCTGTGGCCTGGTTCCAGTCGGTGAACTCGGTCGCCATCATCGTCTTCGCACCGATCATCGCCGCCGTCTGGGTCTGGCTGGGCAAGCGCAATGCCAACCCATCGATCCCGCGCAAATTCGGCCTGGGCCTGATTTTCAACGGCATCGCGTTCGGCCTGCTGGTCTACGCCCTGTCGCAGCTGATCGACGGTAATGGCAAGATCCCGTTCTGGACGCTGTTCGCGGTCTACGTGATCCAGTCGGTCGGTGAGCTGTGCCTGTCGCCAATCGGCCTGTCGATGGTCACCAAGCTGGCCCCTACCCGCCTCGTCGGCCTGGGCATGGGCGGCTGGTTCCTGTCGACCGGTATCGGCAACAACCTGTCGGGCATCTTCGCCTCGCACGTCTCGGGTGAAACCGGCATGACGGTCGCATCGGCACTCAACGGCTATAACTTCGGCCTGCTGTCGCTGCTGGGCGGCGGCATCCTGCTGGTGCTGCTCGCACCGGTGATCCAGAAGCTGATGCACGGCGTGAAATAACAGCGCTACGCACGAATGAAAACGGCGGCCTGCGGGCCGCCGTTTTTGTTTCTACCACCTCGCATCGTTTGAAGAACTTGGCAAAAGCCGGGGTCACAAAAGCCGAGGTCACACAAAAGCCGGCAAAAGCCGGGGTCAGGTCTGACATTCGGACACGACCTCAACCAAAAGCCGGGGTCAGGTCTGACATTTGGACACGATCTCAACCAAAAGCCGGGGTCAGGTCTGACATTTGGACACGATCTCGACAGTCGGGGAGGCGGAACCAGCTGGCCCATAGCCATGCTAATACTGGCAACGCGGCGTTGGAAGTGGCTAAGGCTGAGGTCGTGTCCGAATGTCAGACCTGACCCCCGCTGTTGCCCGGCATTGGAAGTGGTTAAGGCTGAGGTCGTGTCCGAATGTCAGACCTGACCCCAGCTGTTGCCTTATCCGTCCGCTTTACCTCACGGGCTTTTCACGCGCTACCCAGAACAGCAGCCCAACGATCACCGCATATGGCAGCATGCTCAGCACGTTCGCGCTGTCGCCGGCGAAGAACGGGTTGTAGGCTTCAGCCCAGCGCGCCGCGGCGGCGTCGAAGTCAGTCAGGACGCCCGCCGTGATCGCGATGATGATCCCGGCCAGCGCGCCGCCGGCGATATAGCCTGATGCCAGCAGCACGCCCGAGCTGCGGTCGTTTGCGGCCTGGCGCTCTTCTTCGTTCAGGCCCACGTTCTGCGGCAGCTTGTTGTTGCGGCGGTCCGCCAGCCAGCGCACCGTGCCGCCAATGGCGATCGGCAGCGTCGCCACCAGCGGCAGGTAGACGCCCACTGAAAACGCCAGCGACGCGATCCCCGCCATTTCCAGCACGACCGCGATCATCACGCCAAACAGCACCAGCGTCCACGGCAGCTCGCGGTCGAGGATGCCCTTGATGATGTACGACATCAGCACGGCTTTCGGCGCATCGTATTTCTTCACTTCCGTGCCATCGGGCCGCGTCTTGTGGTGGCCGTTGATGCCTGGGTCAACCAGGTACACGACCTTGCCTGCATTGTCGACGAAGTACTTGCCGGCCGGGCCGCCGACCGTGTCGGTCTTGTGCCAGACTTTGTAGGTGTTCTTGTCCGTGTCCGCCTGCGGACCTTGCAGCGTGCCCGTATCGGTCAGCTTCGACGCATCGACTGTCAGGCCTGGCGCCACCTGCGCTGCCGGCACGTAGACGGTGCCTGCGTCGTTCAGCTTGAGCAGCACCGGTCCCAGGATCAGCGCCGATGCAAATGCGCCGCACAGGATCGCGTACTGCTGCATGCGCGGCGTGGAACCGACCAGGTAGCCGGTCTTCAGATCCTGCGACGTGGTGCCGGCATTGCTGGCGGCGATGCAGACGATCGCACCGACCGACAGCGCCGTCACGTAATACTGGCCGCCGGTCCAGCCCATCAGCAGGAAGATCAGGCACGTAAACAGCAGCGTGGCCACGGCCATGCCCGAGATCGGATTGGACGATGAACCGATTTCGCCCACCAGCCGTGACGACACGGTCGCGAACAGAAAACCGAACACCAGGATCAGCACCGCACCGAGCACGTTCATGTGCAGCGGCGCGGCCAGCGAAATGACGGCGACGATCGCGAGGCAACCGATCACGACCCACTTCATCGGGATGTCACGGTCGGTACGCAACGACGCATCGGCGCTGCTGCCGTTCTTCATGCCGGCCAGGCCGCCGCGCAAGCCGTTCCAGATCGTCGGCAGCGAGCGCGCCAGCGAGATCAACCCGCCCGTGGCGACGGCGCCGGCGCCGATGTAGAGAATATAAGCGCTGCGGATATCGTCGCCCGTCATGTCGCGGATCGGGATCGTGCCGGGCGAGAGCGGCGTGCTGGCCAGCTCGCCGAAGAACTTGATCATCGGGACCAGCATCAGCGACGCCAGCACGCCGCCGGCGGCCATCGTGAACGCGATGCGCGGGCCGATGATGTAGCCCACGCCCACCAGCTCGGGCGAGATCTCGGCGCCGATGCTGCCCGTCTTGAGCGGCGCGCCGAACTCGAAGTTGACCGTATCGCGCCAGCCCTTGAACGACACGCTGAGTGTCTTGTACAGGATGCCGATGCCAAAACCCCCGAAGATCAGCATTGCGCGGCGCTTGGCGATACGCACTGCGTCGCTGCCGGCGATGCGCACTTCGCCCGCCGCGTCGCGCGAGACGTCGGTGGCTGCGGCCTTGAGCACTTCGGCGCAAGCCGTACCCTCCGGGTATTTCAGTTCGCGGTGCTGGTCGACAATCAGCGTGCGGCGCAGCGGAATCATCATCAGGATACCCAGCAGGCCACCGAGGACGCCCACCAGCAGCACACGCGAAATTTCCAGGTCGAAGCCCAGGATCAGGATCGCCGGCATCGTCACGCCCAGGCCGAAGGCCAGCGACTCGCCGGCCGAACCGGCCGTCTGCGCGATGCTGTTTTCGAGGATCGTCGATTCGCGCGCACCGAGCTGCTTCGCCACGCCGAACAGCGTGATGGCGATGACCGCCACCGGAATCGAGGCGCTGACGGTCAGGCCGACTTTGAGCACCAGGTACAGCGACGACGCGCCGAAGATCATGCCGAGAATGACGCCCATGATCAGGGCGCGCGGCGTCATTTCAGCCAGTTGGGCATGGGCGGGAATATACGGTTTGAAGCTTGAATCGGGCGGCATGGTGTCCTTGTTGGCGGGCGTAGCTCGCCGCTGCGGACGAACCGAAAGCAGGAATATCGCACATGCACGTACGGAAAGAAAGCGTGCGCTGAAAGCGGACTATAATCGCCCGATCCTGGCCCACCACGTGGCCTGCAGCAACTTTTACAGTGAGAGTTCGGCAGTGAAAGCGACCAACCAACAGTCCCGAAAACCCCTGCTCGGCATGAAGCGCGCGTACGCCTACGTGCTGATTTCGCTCGCTGTGCTGCTGCTGATCGCGGGCGGCCTGGCGATCGGCGTGTGGAGCGCGATCAGTGCCAAAGTGCCGCCGATCGACGCCGTTACCGACTACCGCCCCAAGATCCCGCTGCGCATCTACACGCAAGACAATGTGCTGATCGGCCAGTTCGGCGTCGAGCACCGCGACTTCGTGCCGATCGCGAAGATCCCTGCGATGATGAAAAGCGCCGTGCTCGCGATCGAGGACACGCGCTTCTATGAGCACGGCGGCATCGACTTCATCCGCGCGATGGGCGCGGCCCGCGCCAACCTGCGCGGCGGTTTCCGCCAGGGCGCGTCGACCATCACGATGCAGGTCGCACGTAACTTCTTCCTTACCAACGAGAAGACGCTCTCGCGCAAGCTGACCGAGGTCGCGCTGGCCTACAAGATCGAGCGCTCGCTGACCAAGGACCAGATCCTCGAGCTGTACATGAACCAGATCTATCTGGGCCAGCGCTCGTACGGCTTTTCGAGCGCCGCGCGCAGCTACTTCGGCAAGACGCTCGATCAGTTGTCGCTGGCCGAAACAGCGATGCTGGCCGGCCTGCCGCAAAATCCGGCACGCACCAACCCCGTGTCAAACCCGAAACGCGCCGCGGCGCGCCAGCACGCGATCCTCAAGCGCCTGCTCGAACTGGGTACGATCACCGAGGCGCAGTACACCACCGCGCTGGCCGAACCGCTGCGCGTCAAGCGCGATGCCGGCCAGAAGTTCGACACGCCGGCCCAGTATGTCGCGGAGCTGGCGCGCCAGGCGGTCTACGAACAGTTCGGCGAAGAAGCCTACACACGCGGCATCGTGGTCACGACGACGATCCGCGCGGCCGAACAAAAGGCCGCGTACGAATCGGTGCGGCGCAACGTGCTAGCGTATGACGGGCGCCATGGCTACCGAGGCCCCGAGGCGCGCGTGGAGCTGCCGACTGACCCCGAACAACGTGACGAAGCGATTGCCGATGCGCTGCAGGCGCGCCGCTCCAGCGACGGCCTGCTGGCCGGCGTCGTGCTTGCAGCCAGCACGGGCCAGGTGCGGGTGACGCTGCTGTCCGGCGAAGACATCGTCGTCAAAGGCGCCGGCCTGAAGTTCGCCAGCCCGGGCCTGCAGCCAGCGGCGCGCGAGGCGCTGCGAATCACGCCGGGCGCGGTCATCCGCGTCAGCAAGGATAAGGCCGGCGACTGGGCCATCGTGCAGGTGCCGCAGGTCGAGGCGGCGTTCGTCGCGATCGACGCCGATACCGGCGCCTACCACGCGCTGGTCGGGGGCTTCGACTACAACCTGCAGAAGTTCAACCACGTCACGCAGGCATGGCGCCAGCCGGGATCGAGCATCAAGCCGTTCGTGTATTCGGCCGCCCTTGAAAAAGGCTATTCGCCCGCCACCCGCATCCTCGATGCGCCGATCGAACTGCCCGGCGCCAGCGCAGACAATCCGTGGCGGCCACAGAACGACGATGGTGTGTTCGATGGCGAAGTCACGCTGCGCCAGGCGCTCGTCAAGTCGAAGAACGTGCCGACCGTGCGCGTGCTGCGCGCGGTGTCGGTCGATTTCGCGCACCAGTACCTCGAACACTTCGGCTTCGACCTGGCGCGCCATCCGCGCAACTACACGATGGCGCTGGGCACGGGCGCCGTCACGCCGCTGCAACTGGCCGGCGCGTACTCGGTGTTCGCCAACGGTGGCTACCGCGTCAAGCCCTACCTGATCCAGCGCATCGTCGACGGCAATGGCACCGTGATTGCCGAGGTGCCGCCATCCCAGGGCCCGCAGGAAGACAACCGCGTCATCACGGCAAGAAATGCATTCGTCGTCGACAGCATGCTGCGCGACGTGGCCCGCTTCGGTACCGCCGCCGGCTCGGCCAAGCAGCTCGGTCGTACCGACCTGGCCGGCAAGACCGGCACCACGAACGATGCGATCGATGGCTGGTTTGCCGGCTACGCGGGCAAGGTCGTGGCCGTATCGTGGATGGGCTACGACGAACCGCGCTCGCTGGGCGGCCGCGAATTCGGCGCGACGCTGGCGATGCCGATCTGGATCGACTACATGCGCGTGGCGCTGGCCAAGGTGGCGCCGCAGGAGCGCACACCGCCCGAAGACCTGGTCAACGATGGCCGCGACTGGAGCTATCCCGAATATGCCGATGCGGTCGAGACGCGCACCATCGACATCGCGCTCGCGCCGCCGGCGGCGCCCGTCGACGAATTCCAGCAGCCGCTCGACGACGCACCGCTCGAGAGTTCGTCGCCGCTTGAGGCCCTGCCCCACATTGCCCCCCCAACGCCGCCGGCGCAGCCACCACAAGCACCGCAGCCGCCGCCGCCGCCATTACCCGCGCAACAGCCGCCACAAGCGCCGCCACCCGACACCAGCGTGTGGTAGCCTGAGGTTTCCGACACCACCGTCGGGAACCTCGTGGGCCGTGTACTGGTGGGTCACAGACGCGCTCCGCGCATCCAACTGTCCAGGGAGATCCACATGGCATATGTCGATGGTTTTGTCCTTCCACTTCCGACCTCGAGCATCGAGGCATACCGCGCCCAGGCGCAGCTGGCCGGCGCCGTCTGGCGCGAGCACGGCGCACTGGAATACCGCGAATGGATCGCCGAGGACGTCAAGTCTGGCGAGCGCACATCGTTTCCGCAGAGCGTACAACTGGAAGATGGCGAAACGGTGATCCTTGCCTGGGCTGTCTACGAATCGCGCGCCCATCGCGATGCGGTCAACGAAAAAGTCATGAACGATCCGCGCCTGGCCGCCATGATGCAGCCGGGCGGCGTGCCGTTCGACGTCAAGCGCATGTTCTTTGGCGGCTTCGAGAGCTTCGTGGCGCTGTAGGCGCGCGCCTGCCGCTAGGCGTCGCTGTCGATGATCCAGTCGGCCAGCTTGCCGCTCGCCCCACGCGGCAGGCGCGGGCCGAACGAATAGGCCGCCGGGCATTCGGGCGCCGTCAGGCGCTCGCTCAGCCAGGCGTGCAACGCCGCCTGCAGGTCGGCATCGGCCATGGCGCCATCATGCACGTCCAGCACGTCACGCAGCACCACAAAGGCCTTGAGGCGTTCGCCCTCATCGGGCCGCATCCGGCGCACACTCGCTTCCAGCACGGCCGGATGCAGCCGCAGCACATCGGCGACATAGCCCGGAAACACATTGACGCCGCCGACCTGCACCGCCTGGTCAATGCGCCCATCGGGCTTGAACCGCCCGTCGCCCGCCCATGCCAGCCGGTCCTGCAGCAGGGCTGACTGGCATGTCCCGTCCGGGCGCCGGCGCACCAGGCCATCGGCCGGATCGTCACGCGACCAGTACGGCAAGAGCGTGTAGCCGCCCTCTGCCTCATCACGCCAGCCCACGCCGGCAGTCTCCGAGCTGCCATACACCTGGACCAGCCGCGCCAATCCTGTGCCGAGCGCAGCACGCGCCACCTCGGGCGGACACGGCGCCGTCGACGTGACGCCGACAACGTCCGGCGCCAGCTGCCCGGCGGCCTGGCCGAATGCACGCCAGAAATCCGGGTACCCGATGACCAGGTCACCAGGTGCCAGTTGGGCTGCCAGCGCCGCCGGTGCATGGCCGCGCAGGTCGCACACAGCATCGATGCCCAGGCGGCGTGGTAACAGGACCGTGAACAGGAACCCATAGATATGGTGCGCCGGCACCAGGCTGACGATGCGCCGCCGGCCCGGCAGCAGCGTAGCGAGTGCGTCGACTTCTTGCCACAGCAGCGCCAGAGGGTGCGTGCATGGCTTGGGCGCGCCGCTGCTGCCCGACGTGCGGAACGTCAGTGCGCTCCCGTCGGCGTCGAGTCCGGCGCGCGCCGCGTCGAGCCAGTCTGCCAGGCAGGTACGCGTCAGCAACGGCGCGTCGGCCGCCTCGTGCAGATGCAGTTGCGTTTCCAGCGCCGACGCCAGCCCCATCAGCTCGAGCGAATCGGCGCCCAGATCGCGGCGCAGGTCCAGCGCTACTGGCCAGGGCGGCGCCTGCAGCTGCCGGCCGGGTCGCAGCAGCGCCAGTTCGGCGGCCAGCAGGTCGGCAACCATGCGCTGCAAGCCTGCCGCATCATGCCACCAGCAGGCCGCATCGTCCGGGTGATGTGTCATGAAATAGGAGAAGATGAAGAGACGGGCATGGTGACGTTGAAACGGCAAGCTGTCAATTTGCGAAAGGGTGTGCGAAATTGTGAATTCTCTCTGTAAAATGGCGGTTTGTTGCAGGACGGCAATTGACACTCCTTTATTGCACATGGCAACATCGATGACCAATATCCACTGCCGCGCGTCGGCACCCATTTCATGACTCTTGCCTTTGATTTTCCCGAGCTGGCCACCCGACTCGACGCGTGTTCTTCCGAAGAACTGGACCAGCTCGATTTCGGCGTCATCGGCTTCGACCCGAATACCGAGGTCAGCCGGTACAACGCGTTCGAGTCGCAAGCCGCCGGCCTGTCGCCGCAGCGCGTGCTGGGCCAGCCATTGTTCACCAACGTCGCACCGTGCATGAACAACTTCATGGTCGCGCAGCGTTTCGATGACGCGCTGGAACAGAACATCGCCCTCGACGAAACCATCGATTACGTCCTGACGTTGCGCATGCGCCCGGTGAAAGTTGCCCTGCGCCTGCTGTCCAACCCCGGTAGCGCCACGCGCTACGTTCTCGTCAAGCGGCAACCGAAGTGAGTGACGACCTTGCCCAGCTCAGCGCGGAATACGAGGCGCTGATCCAGTTCCTGTATCTCGCGCCGGTTGGGCTGGTTCAGCTCGACGCCGATGGCGAGATCGCCATGATCAATCCGATCGCGGCCCAGCTCCTGATGCCGCACTCGCGCAACGGCGGGCTCGATAACCTGTTCGTCGCGCTCGAGGACATCGCGCCTGACCTGCGCAACCTGTGCCAGCAAAGTACGGTCCAGAGCGGCAAGATCTGCGACGGCATGCACGTGCACCTGCATGCCGGCAGCGGCTGCAGCAAGCGCATGCCACAGATCCTGTCGATCACGCTGCTCAGGCTCGATGCCAGCCGCATCATGGCCGTCATCGACGACATCACCGAGCAGGTGCGGCGCGAATGCCGCCAGCGCCAGAACGACGCCTGGCTCAATGCGGTCCTGACCGGCATCACCGATTACGCGCTGGCCAGCCTGGATGCGCAAGGCCGGCTGTGCGAATGGAACCCCAGCATCGGCCGCGTGACCGGCTTCGGTCCGGACACCGAAGGACAGAGCTACACGATGTTTTATCCGGCCGATGCCATTACGCCCGAGCGCGCGCTGGACCGCCTGCGCGAAGCCGATGCCGATGGTTGGGCGCTGGATGAGAGCCGCCTGCTGCGCGCCGACGGCAGCGCGTTCTGGGGCAGCGTGATGATCGCGCCGCTGCCGGAGGCCGACCGCGACGCGACAGATGGCTCCCCTGGCCTGCCATGCGAAGCGGGCCCCGCGTATTGCCTGATCCTGCGCGACGTGTCCGACAAGCGCGACATCGCCGAGCGGCGCCGGCGCGAAGCATTCAGCGACCACCTCACTGGCCTGGCCAACCGCCGCGCGCTGTTCGATGCCGCCGGCCAGGAATTCGAACGCAGCCGGGCTGCGCCGCGGCCGACGGCGATGATCATCCTCGACGCCGACCACTTCAAGGCCATCAACGACCGCTACGGTCATCCGGGCGGCGACGCCGTGCTGCAGCACCTGGCGGCGATCCTGCTCGACTTTTTCCGCGAAGTCGATGTCGTCGCGCGCATCGGCGGCGAGGAATTCGCCGTGCTGCTGCCTTCGACCGATCTGGCGCATGCGCTCGATCTGGCCGAGCGCCTGTGCGCGCGCGTTGCGCTCGATGCCAAAAGCTTCGATGGCCAGGCCATCGTGTGCACGATCAGCGCCGGCGTTGCAGTCGCTGCCGATGGCCACGGCGGCGTCGACCTGCTCATCAAGCAGGCCGACCAGGCCCTGTACGCCGCCAAGCGCGCAGGGCGCAACCGCGCCCTGGCGTGGCAGCCTGATCCCGTTGTCGCGACTCCCCAGGAGGCGCTCGATGGAGCCTAAAGTGCAGCAAGACGCGGTCGATGCCTACGAAGCGCTGGTGCAGTTCCTGTACCGGGCGCCGATCGGGCTGGCCCAGACCTCGCTCGATGGCACGGTCGACATGCTCAACCCGATGGCGTCACGGTTGCTGATGCCGCTGGCCACCGCACAGGGCCTGGACAATCTGTTCGACGTGCTGGCGCCGGTGGCGCCGCATCTGGCGTCGATGGTCGAGGCATTCCTGGAACCGTCCGGCATGATCTGCGAAGGCCTGCGCCTGCCTGTAGGCGTTCCGCACGCCGCCAGCGGCAGCCTGCAGGTGCTGGCGCTCAATCTGATGAAGCTCGACCCCGAACGCCTGATGGCGACCGTGGCCGACGCCACGTTCGAAGTGCAGCGCGAGCAAGAGGTGCTGTCGCGCCGCCTGCGCAACGCCGCGCGCACCGACACGCTCACCCGCATGCCCAACCGCGAAGCCGTGCGCGACGCCCTGCAGCACCTGCTGGCGCAGCCGGTATCGGAGGTCGGCTTCGCGGTGCTGACCCTGAACTGCGACCGCTTCCGCCAGCTCAACGACAGCCTGGGCCAGGCCGTCGGCGACCATCTGCTGATGCACATGGCCGACCGCCTGCGCGGCGCGCTGCGCCCGGCACTGGGCCGGATCGAACCGGGCACGCAAAGCGGCCAGCTGGCCGCGCGCACGGGCGGCGACGAATTCGTCGTGCTGCTCGATGGCCTGCGTGGCCGCGCCGACGCCGAGCGCATCGCATTGCGCCTGCTTGACGCACTGGCGCACCCCTACCTGGTCGATGGCCACGACATCGTCTGCGGCGCCAGTGTCGGCCTGGCCTGGAGCATGGACGATCCGGACATCGCCCTGCGCGAGCCGGATGACGTGCTGCGGGACGCCGGTATCGCGATGGTCGAGGCCAAGCGTGCCGGTGGCAACCGCCACGTGGTGTTCGCGCCGAGCATGCGTGAACGCGCGGCGCGCCGCGCCGGCATCGAAGCCGAACTGCGCCAGGCACTGGTCGAAGAGCAGCTGTTCGTCGTCTACCAGCCGGTCGTGCGCCTGCTGCCCTGCGGCGGCGTCGATTACGCCGCCGGCGTCGAAGCGCTGGTGCGCTGGCGCCATCCGGAGCGTGGCATCGTGCCGCCGATCGACTTCATCGAAGTGGCCGAGGAATGCGGCCTGATTGGCCTGTTGGGCGACTTCGTCCTCGAACGCGCCTGTCGCGACTTTCTCGACTGGCGCGCGCGCCTGGGCGAGCGCGCGCCTGGCCTGATGGCAGTGAACCTGTCGCGTGCGCAGCTGGCGCAACCGGGCTGGATCGACGGCGTACGCCGGATCCTGCACGAGACCGGCATGCCGCCGGGCTGCCTGCAGCTCGAGGTCACCGAAAGCCTGGCCGCGCAGGACCAGGACATCCAGCAGCGCCTGCACGATCTGAAGGCGCTGGGCATCCAGCTGGCGCTGGACGATTTCGGCACCGGCTATTCGTCACTGTCGAGCCTGCATCTGCTGCCGGTGGACACGGTCAAGATCGATCGCTCGTTCGTGTGCCAGGCCGATACCAGCGCCCACCACCGGGTACTGATCGAAGCCACGGTGAAAGTCGCCCGCAGTCTGGGGATGACCACGGTGGCCGAAGGCATCGAGACGCAATCGCAACTCGACGTCGTGCGCAGCCACCTGTGCGACAAGGTGCAAGGTTATTTCTACAGCCGGCCATTGCCTGCCGCCGATCTGCTGGCCTGGCTGGCCACCCACGATGCGGAAGTGCACTGACGTCTGCACTGACGTGCGCTGGGCGTGTCGTCCTACAAGAATGAACTCTCCGTTCCTATTCGTGTGAACCCGTGGTTGCTTGATGATAAGACAACTTAATCATCTCGGAGACAACCATGACACGCACCCTCGGAACCGCACTGATCGCAGGCATGATGGCATTTGGCCTGGCCGCATGCGACACCCCAAGCAAGACCACCGATTCGATGAGCGGCTCGAGCAGCACGATGTCGACCACCGGCTCGGTGCAGACCCCAAGCACGACCGCCGGCCAGGGTAGCTGGAATTCGGGCGCAACTGGCGCCACCGGCGTGAACAGCGCATCGGGCACCACCAGCAACAACGAGCCAGTGACCAACTCGGCAACCGGCCGCTAAGCGACAGGCAGGCGCACCATCCCACCAGTGCATTTCGCACGCGTGGGTGGTCGACCGGGCATCGGGACAGATGGCCGCATTCGACCATGTCATTCACCTCTGAAGGAGAAATACAATGAAAACGCTTCACACTGCACTGATTGGCGGCATGTTCGCTTTCGTCCTGGCAGGTTGCAATACCACGGACACCATGGGCACCAGCAGCAGCGGCTCGTCCTCGATGGGCACGACGGCAGCCGGCTCGACCGGTAATGCAACGGTCGATGCACAGATGGGCATCACCCCAACCGATGGCACCAGCGCCAGCGCGCCAACCGCAACTGGCACGGCCGCAACGCCAACCAACACCGGTCATACGACCACCAGCTCGGACACCAAGAAGTAATCGTCATCGCGCATGGCCGGGTTCCCGGTCGTGCGTTGCATTGGCGCTGTAGAATCGCGCCATGCTCCCATCTTTCATCATTCCCGTTCCATGAAACGCTGGCTCGCACGCCTGTTTGGCGCCGCGCCTGCAGCGCCGGTCGACCGCACCCCCTCCCCGTCCAACGTGCCTTCGCCCGATGTGCCGCTCATCCCGGCCGTCAACGAGCAGCCTGCACTCGACCTGGATCTTGCGTTCTTCCACTGGCTCGCCGGGCCGCACATTGCCGGCGCGGCGGGCGACGAAACCCTCGTGCTCGACGAACTGGCGCGCCTGGCCCGCGATCCCCAGGCGGCCAGCGCTCTCGTGCCGCGCGTGCCTGCCGTGATTCCGCAAGTGCTGCGCAGCCTGCGCGACGACGCTGGCTCAGCGTCCGATCTGGCGCGCCTGGTGGCACAGGACGCCGTCCTGGTCGCCGAGGTGATCCGCGAAGTCAACAGCCCGTACTACCAGCCCGGCACGCCGGTGCGCAATCTGGAAGGTGCGCTGCTGCTGCTTGGCCAGAATGGCCTGCGCATGCTGCTCGCACGCGTGGCCTTCCGGCGGATTATCAGCCTGCAGACCAGTCGCCTGGCGCGCCTGGTTGCGCCGCAACTCTGGAGCCAGTCCGAGAAATGCGCGCAGGCAGCGAGCCTGCTGGCGCCCGGCCACGGTGCCGATCCGTTCGAAGCCTATCTTGCTGGCCTGATGCACAATGTCGGTCTGATCGTGGCCCTGCGCGTGATCGATGGCTTGGTGCCAAGCGGCGGCTTGCCCGACAGTGACGCCTTCGGACTGCGCCTCGTGCATGCGGCGCGGTTGATCTCGGCCGGGATTGCCGCGCAATGGGAGCTGCCACCGGCCATCGGCCACGCAATTGCCCATATTGGCGATGCCGCAACGCCGTCCTCGCCTCTGCCGGCCACGCTGGGCGAGGCGGATGGCCTGGCCAAGCTGCACATGCTGGCCAAGGGCGGTCAGCCGGCCTTCGTCAGTGCCGTGGCGGCCCTGCCGGCAGGCCTGCGCCAGACCTACGATATGTTCAACGACACCGACCACGCCCATCAACAGGACGCCTGAATGCCATTTTCCATCGAAGAAAAGCTCGTGATCGGCGTTGCCTCCAGCGCGCTGTTCGATCTGTCCGACTCGCATCAGGTGTATCTGGACGGCGGTCCGGAAGCCTACCGCAGCCACCAGGAACGCCAGCGCGACGTGATCCTGGCGCGCGGCGTCGCGTTCCCGTTCATCCGCCGCTTTCTGAGCCTGAACCGGTGTTTTCCGCAGCAGGCGCCGGTCGAGGTGGTGCTGTTTTCGCGCAATTCGCCCGAGACGGGCCTGCGCGTGATGCGCTCGATTGCCCATTACGGCCTGGACATCTCGCGCGCCGTGTTCATGAGCGGCAAGTCGCCCTATCCGTATCTGCCGGCCTTCAACACGGCGCTGTTCCTGTCGGCCAACGAGGACGACGTCAAGAGCGCGATCGCGGTCGATTACCCGGCCGGCCTCGTGCTGCCGTCGGGAATCGCCGATGAGGACACCGACATCGAGCTGCGCGTCGCTTTCGACTTCGATGGCGTCATCGCCGACGATGAATCGGAAACGGTCTACAAGCGCAACAACGACCTGAGCGAATTCCACGCCCACGAAACCCTGCACATGGCGCGCCCGCACCAGCCAGGCCCGCTGGCCGGCATGTTTCGCAAGCTGGCCATGCTGCAGCAGCTGGAACACGCCGCCCAGCAGGCCGACCCGGACTACCGCCGCATCGTGCGTATCGCCATCATCACGGCGCGCAGCGCGCCGGCGCACGAACGCGTCGTCACCACGCTGGGCAGCTGGGGCGTGTCAGCCGACGAAACCTTCTTTTTGGGCGGGATGGACAAGGCGCGCGTGCTGTCGGTGTTCAAGCCGCACATCTTTTTTGATGACCAGCTTACCCACCTCAAGTCCGCCCCGGGCGGCACGGTGCCGATGGTGCACGTGCCGTTCGGCGTCGCCAACCGGCGCATCGCCGAGGGCTCGGACACAATTCCTTAGAGCCGCGGCAGCGCCATCAAGCGGTCAAGTTCAGGCTGCATCGCCCTGGCCCAGATCGCGTAGCCCGCTTCGTTCGGATGCAGCAGGTCGGGCATGATCGTTTTGCTCAACGTGCCATCCGGCGTCAGGAACGCGCGATTCACGTCCAGAAACACGACGCGGTTGCCATCGGCCAGCGTTGGCAATTGTGCGTTGATGGCCTCGTTGGTGCGCCGCAGTGGGCTCTCGGGCGTCGCATCGCGCGGGAAGATCGCCACCAGCAGGATGCGCGTGCGTGGCAGGCGTTGCCGCAGCTCGTCCAGATTGCGACGGATGCCTGCCACCGTGCTGGCCGCGAAGTCGCCGCGCAAGCCGGTGTTATTGGTGCCGATCATCAGCACCGCCACCTTCGGATCGAGCCCGTCGACGGCGCCATTCTGCAAGCGCCACAACACGTTTTCGGTGCGGTCGCCGCCAAAGCCGAGGTCCAGCGCATCGAACCGCGCATAGTGGGTCTGCCAGACGGGCGCGCCCTCTTTTTCCCAGCCCTGCGTGATCGAGTCGCCGATGAACACCAGTTGCGGGCTGCGCGCTTCGCGCACCATCTGCTGCGCCTCGTCCAGTTTCTGGCGATGGCGGGGCAGCCACCAGTCGATCGACCAGGCCTCGTCAAGTTTGGCCGGCGTGACGGCCACCGTGCGCCAATCTGCGCACGCCGTGTTCGGCGCGCCGTCCGGTGCGATGGTCACGTTGGCGATGCTGACCTGGCCGCTACCCGTGCCTTCCAGCGCAAACGGCCTGGCCACCTGCGAGAAATCGTCGCCATCGCGCGCGAAGCATGACAGCGCCAGCACGATACGCTGCCAGCCCTTGCCCTGGGCAGCGCGCCCCGGGAGCACGTACGGCACCTGGCGTTCGCAGGACGAACCGCAACCGACCTTGATCATGAGACCACCGGCGTCGAGCGCATCGACCTTCAGGTCGAACGCCAGCGTGCCGCGCGCCAGGAACGGTCGCAGGTCCTGCGGGGCCGTCTGCAGCGCCACGCCGCTTTTCCAGATCTGACGCCATTGCAGCGTAAGCGCAGCGCCGCCATCGGCCAGCTTGCTGCGCGCGAGCTCGATGACGCTGCCCGGGAAGGTCGTGCGCAGCGCCGCGTCGGCCGTGACGGTGTCGCCTTCCAGCAGGTGCGTGGTATCGGGGGCCAGCGCCACGATCTCGACACCAGGTCGCGGCGCATCGCCCAGCAGGACCACCGGCGCTGGCGGCGCCGCGCTGGCTGCTGCGCTCAGCAGGCATGCAACAAGCAGTGGCAAGGCGGTAAAAGAAGGGCGCATCGTGTCTCCATCGTTTTTATGTTAGCGCAATCATGCCTGTGATTCGGCTTCGGAACAAGTTGTTGCTCTCCACGCTGCGCGGCGAGCAGGCACGCGTTCGACTATAATTGGCCACCACTTTCCAGCGCATTTTTCACGGATACCTCAAGCACGCGGCATGCCTTTCGACCTCGAGAAACACCTCCCCAAAGCAGGCCATCGTTTCGTCCTGCCGCTCCTTCACGGTTCGTCCGACGCCTATGCGCTGGCGGTTGCCGCCCTTGCTCTCAAGGCCCAGGGCCAGATGCTCACGGTCGTCGTGGCCAATGCCAGCGATGGCCAGCGGCTACTCGATGAAATCCCGTGGTTCGCCGATGGCAAGCTGGCCTGCCACCTGCTGCCGGACTGGGAAACGCTGCCGTACGATGCGTTTTCGCCGCACCAGGACCTGGTGTCCGAACGCCTGGCCACGCTGCACGAGATCCGCAATGGCCAGTGCGACGTGCTGATCGTGCCGGCGACCACGGCGCTGGTACGCCTGGCGCCGCCGTCGTTCCTGGCGGCCTACACCTTCTTCTTCCGCCAGGGTGAGCGCCTCGACGAAGCGCGCCTCAAGGCGCAGCTGACGCTGGCCGGCTACACGCACGTGTCGCAGGTGATGTCGCCGGGCGAGTACTCGGTGCGCGGCGGCCTGATCGACCTGTTCCCGATGGGCTCCGTCCTGCCCTACCGGCTCGACCTGTTTGGCGACGAGATCGAATCGATCCGCACCTTCGATGCCGACACCCAGCGCTCGCTGTACCCGGTGCGCGAAGTGCGCCTGCTGCCGGGCCGCGAATTCCCGATGGACGAAGCGGCAAGAACAGGCTTTCGCGGCCGCTGGCGCGAACGTTTCGAGGGCGACCCGTCACGTTCGCCGATTTACCGCGATATCGGCAATGGCATCGCCGCGGCCGGTATCGAGTACTACCTGCCGCTGTTCTTCGATTCGACGTCGACGCTACTGGATTACCTGCCCGACGGCACGCCGCTGGCATTGGTCGGCGATATCGATGGCGCCATCGGGCGCTTCTGGATGGACACCGAGTCGCGCTACCGCTTCCTGAAAAGCGACCGTGAGCGCCCGATCCTCGAGCCGACCGAACTGTTCCTGAGCGCCGAGCAGTTCTTCACCTGCATCAAGCCGCACGGCCGCTGGAACATCGCGCGCGATCCGCTGGCGCCCGCATCCAAACTGTCGGCGCCGATTCCCGATGTCGCCGTCAACCGGCGCCTGGACGATCCGCTGGCCAGCCTGCGCACCTATCTTGAGCGCAGCGACACGCGCGTGATGATCTGCGCCGATTCGGCCGGCCGGCGCGAAACGCTGCAGCAGTACTTCAGCGAATACAGGCTCGATCTGGTGCCGGTCGAAGGCTTCGAGGGCTTCCGCGCGAGCGACGCCCGCCTGGCGCTGGGCGTGGCGCCGCTGCAGGCCGGCTTCGAGCTGCTCGATGCGGGCGCCGGTCACCTGGTGTTCATCACCGAGACCGAGCTGTATGCCGGTTCGGGCCGGCGCGCCGGCAAGAAGAAGCAGGAAGCAACGAGCCAGGTCGAGTCGATGGTGCGCGACCTGTCCGAGCTCAAGATCGGCGACCCGGTCGTGCACATCAACCATGGCATCGGGCGCTACATGGGCCTGACCAGCATGGACCTTGGCGAAGGCGAGACCGAATTCCTGCACCTGGAATACGCGAAGGACACGAAGCTGTACGTGCCGGTCTCGCAGTTGCACGTGATCGCGCGCTACTCGGGCACGGCGGCCGAAGACGCGCCGCTGCATTCGCTCGGCTCGGGCCAGTGGGAAAAAGCCAAGCGCAAGGCCGCCGAGCAGGTGCGCGATACGGCCGCCGAACTCCTGAACCTGTACGCGCGGCGTGCCCTGCGCCAGGGCCATGCGTTCGAGTATTCGAACGTCGACTACGAAAACTTCTCGCAAAGCTTCGGCTTCGAAGAGACGCCCGACCAGGCCGAGGCGATCCACAACGTCATCAAGGACATGACGTCGGGCCGCCCGATGGACCGCCTGGTGTGCGGCGACGTCGGCTTCGGCAAGACCGAAGTCGCGCTGCGCGCCGCCTTCATCGCCGTCATGGGCGGCAAGCAGGTCGCGATCCTGGCGCCGACGACGCTGCTGGCCGAGCAGCATGCGCAGACCTTCGCCGACCGCTTCGCCGACTGGCCCGTCAAAATCGCCGAGCTGTCGCGCTTCCGCACCGGCAAGGAGATCAACAACGCGATCAAGGGCATGGCCGACGGCACGCTCGACATTGTCATCGGCACCCACAAGCTGCTCTCGCCCGACGTGAAGTTCACGCGCCTGGGCTTGGTCATCATCGACGAAGAACACCGTTTCGGCGTGCGCCAGAAGGAAGCGCTGAAATCGCTGCGCGCCGAAGTCGACGTGCTGACGCTGACCGCGACACCGATCCCACGCACGCTGGGGATGGCGCTGGAAGGCCTGCGCGACTTTTCGATCATCGCCACCGCGCCGCAAAAGCGCCTGGCGATCAAAACCTTCGTACGGAGCGAAGACGGCTCGATCATCCGCGAGGCCTGCCTGCGTGAACTCAAGCGCGGCGGCCAGATCTACTTCCTGCACAACGAAGTCGATACCATCGAAAACCGCCGTGCGATGCTGCAGGAACTGCTGCCCGAGGCCCGCATCGGCGTGGCGCACGGCCAGATGCACGAGCGCGACCTCGAAAAAGTCATGCGCGACTTCGTGGCGCAGCGCTTCAATATCCTGCTGTGCACGACCATCATCGAGACCGGCATCGACGTGCCGACTGCGAACACGATCATCATGCACCGCGCCGACAAGTTCGGCCTGGCTCAGCTGCACCAGCTGCGTGGGCGCGTGGGCCGCTCGCACCACCAGGCGTATGCGTACCTCCTGGTGAGCGACGTGCAGAACCTGACCAAGCAATCTCAGCGCCGCCTGGACGCCATCCAGCAGATGGAAGAACTGGGCAGCGGCTTTTACCTGGCGATGCATGACCTGGAAATCCGGGGCGCAGGCGAAGTCCTGGGCGAGAACCAGTCCGGCGAGATGCTGGAGATCGGCTTCCAGCTGTATTCGGACATGCTCAACGAGGCGGTGCGCTCGCTCAAGGCCGGCAAGGAACCCGACCTGGCCGCGCCGCTGTCGTCGACCACCGAGATCAATCTGCACGTGCCCGCCCTGCTCCCGGCCGACTACTGCGGCGACGTGCACGAGCGCCTGTCGATCTACAAGCGCCTGGCCAACTGCGAAAGCGCGGACCGTATCGACAGCATGCAGGAAGAGCTGATCGACCGCTTCGGCAAGCTGCCCGAGCCCGTGAAGGCGCTGGTCGAGACGCACCGGCTGCGCATTGCCGCCAAGGCCGTGGGCATCGTCAAGATCGACGCCCACGGCGAAGCGGCCAGTCTGCAGTTCATGGAAAAGCCGCCGATCGATCCGATCAGGATCATCACGCTGATCCAGAAGAACCGCCACGTCAAGCTGGCCGGGCAGGACAAGCTGCGGATCACGGCCAGCATGCCCGACCTGTCGGCGCGCGTGAACCAGATCAAACAGACCATCAAACAACTACTCGCATGAACACGACGATGAATCTGGTGCTGCAAGGTCCGCAGGCCGATCCCGCCACACTGGCACGCCTGGCGCAACTGGCCAATCCGCAGCACACCACGGACGTGGGCACGAATGCACTGCGCTGCGAAGACGTGGTGTTCAGCGCTGACCTGAAAGAGCGCATCGATGCCGCTGCGTTCGAGGCAGGCGTGGACGCCACCTTCATCGCCCCTGGCCGCTCGCTGGCCGATGTACGCCTGGTGGCGATGGACATGGATTCGACGCTGATCACGATCGAGTGCATCGACGAAATCGCCGACATGCAGGGCCTCAAGCCGCAAGTGTCCGAGATCACCGAGGCGGCAATGCGCGGTGAGCTCGATTTCTCGGAAAGCCTCAGGCGCCGCGTGGCCTTGCTGGCCGGGCTGGACGCGGGCGCGCTGCAACGGGTGTATGACGAGCGCCTGCGCATCTCGCCGGGTGGCGAGGCAATGCTCAAGGCCGTACAGGCGGCCGGCATCAAGACGCTGCTGGTGTCGGGCGGATTCACGTTCTTTACCGAGCGCCTTGGCGCGCGTCTGGGACTGGATTACACGCATGCGAACGTGCTCGAGATCGAAGATGGCAAGCTGACTGGCCGCGTGGTGGGCGGGATTGTCGATGCCGAGGAAAAAAAACGGACCGTTGAGCGTGTGTGTGCTGAACTGGGCATCGCGCCATCGCAGGCCGTCGTCATGGGCGACGGCGCCAACGACCTCCAGATGATGGGCATTGCCGGACTGTCGGTGGCGTTTCGCGCCAAGCCGGTCGTGCGCGCGCAGGCCGATGTGGCGCTGAACTTTTCCGGGCTGGATGGCTTGCTGACGATCCTGGGCTGACGAGCGGCCACGCATATGGGCTGGTTGTTTGCGCGCTGTAACAGCGTGTAAAACCGCGCGCCGCCTTGTGCGCAAGCTCGTATGATGGCTTGATCAGGAGGAGTGCCATGAAAAATCTTGCGATCATTATTGTGTCACTGGGCGCGCTGGCCGGTTGCGCCGCGCCGGGCCCCTATTACAGCAATCAAGGCTATGCCCAACCGGCAGACCCCAGCCAGTGGCGCGTCGTGTCGGTGACGCCCGTGCCGATCGGCACGGGTGCGCGCGTGGCATCGTCGGGCGGCAGCACGGTGACGTCGACCCCGGTGCCTGCGACCAGCTATTCCACGCCCTACTACACGCCGCAACAACCGGTGTATGTCCAGCAACAACCCGTGTACATCCAGCAGCAGCCGGTCTACGTATCACAGCCGGTGTATGTGGAACAGCCAAACTACTGGTATCCGCCGATCTCGATCGGGCTTGGCTTCGACTTCGGCCGCAGCAGCTGGCGCGGCCATCGTGGCCGGGGATGGGGCGGCAGCATCGGGACCCACTTCCCGTACCGCAGATAGTGCGCAACCAAAGCCGGCCGATGCCGGCTTTTTTCATGCAGCAAAGCGGGGGTCAGGTCTGACATTCGGACACGATCTCGACAATCCGGTAAGCGGGATCAGCCGGCATCAGGCCATCCTGGTGCTGCTCAAGACCCGATTGAAAGTGAAGAAAGCTGGGCTCGTGTCCAAATGTCAGACCTGACCCCGGCTGTGCCATGGCCTTGCACTACGACAAATCGTGCAAATCTTTCTGCAGAGCTGGCTGTACCGAGAACTTGCTGAACACTACCTCGAGACCGCCACGTTGCGGTGTGCAGCACATGGGACCAACGAGGTAGCGATCCGCGACGGGGAACGGTGCCAGGCGCAGCAAGGGCCACACAGTGCCATCCATTGAATATTGCGCCCGGACGGTGCCATTCCCAATGGTCACACGGATCCAGAAGCCGTCGCCGATGGCCGGTGCAGGCATCACGGCCCAGTCAGACTTTTCATCCGTCAGCACGGTGCTGAGCATCAACTGATCGTCCGAGTACTCCACACCGATCTTGATCCAGCGGGTCTCATCGATTCTCACCATCAAGCCAGCCTGGTCGTACAAGGCCTGGAAGTCCGCGCGTACATGTAGTTGGGCGGTGAATGCATGATCGACGGGCTTGCCAAAGAAGTGGCCGTTATCATGGATGAAATCGTATTGGGTGATGCGCCAGAAGTCCGTGCTCTCGCTGGTGATGACTTTTAAGGTGTCGTGGTCGATCTGGCATTCGGGTGGCGTGTGAAGCCATCTGCATTCGTTGAACATGTCATCTTTCTTTCGTAATGTGTCGCTGCCCCCGGTGATTAACTGCCAAACAGATCATGCGCATCGAGAATTGCCCAAGCGATTTCTGGGCGCATGCTTAAGCAGCGCCGCACTGCAGCCGGTACGGATTGCCGCACCTTCTTGCACAACCCAGGCCGGTCTTCGAGCACGATCACGATGCCGCGCACGCTGCGCACCTCGTTTGGCCCCGGCGCGATGTGCAGTGTCGCGCCGATGTTCTTGTGGATCAGCCCCTGCACGTGCTGCAGGTCCGCGAGACTGTCGACGCGCTCGATCCGCTCGATCAGCTTGAGTTCCTGCTGGCGCGTGATCATTAACGGTCGCTGATCAAGCTGCGGGTCGGCCAGCACGCGCGCCCGATCGCAGACGCAGGCGCCCGGCGGGCACTCGACGCGCAGGGGAACGGCGGCAGGCTGTGGGACTGCAGTCGGGCCCGGCTCTGACTGGACGGCGGTGGATGAATTCACTCGGATGGCACAGTGACGTTTCGACCCGCTGATTCTACCCCGCTCTGGTCGTCCGATGGCCCCACTTCGTGCCCCATCAATTCGAGCGCATTGGGCACCGCCGCGCCCTCGGCTGTATTGTCGAAGATGCACCACACCGTGCGGCCCGCCGCAACATCGCGATCGATGCGACTGCGCCAGCGGGCGATTTCCTCGCCCGGATACGCCGAATAATAGATGCGTGGGGCGCCGTGCAGGCGCACGTAGACCTGGGTATCGCTCGTCGGTTCGTGCTCCCCGGGCTGGCCGGCAGCAGGATCCGCGATGACGCGCACCACGCCGCACTCGCGCAGCGTCGCCGTGGCAGATTCCGAAAACCAGCTGGCGTGACGCGCTTCGAACGCAATGCTGCAGCCGAAACGCTCACGTACCTGCCCGAAGAAGGCATGCGCCAGCACGTCATCGAAACCGAAGCGCGGCGGCAGTTGCACCAGCAGGCAGCCCAGCTTGTCGCCCAGCATGCCGGCTTCGCCCTGGAACCGGTCAAGCAACGCATCGACGTCCCGCAACCTGGCGTCATGCGTGATCGCGCGCGGCACCTTGACCGCGAAACGGAAGTGTTCGGGCACGCTGGCGGCCCAGCGCGCGTAGGTTTCGGGTTTGTGCGGCCGGTAGAACGACGAGTTGATTTCCACGGCCGGAAACACGGCGGCGTAGCGTTCGAGGTGGCAACCCTCTGCCGGAAACGCGGCGAAGTCCTTGCTCGCAAGGCTCCAGCCGGCGCAGCCGACCAGCAGGCGGCCAGGCATATTCTGCTCAGGCATACGATCGTCTCATTTGTATTATTGCAACCATTCTAGCGAGCCGAAGCAGCGCACGGCGCATGGAAGCGCTGGCGACGTGCAGGCGACGTGCAGACCAGGCCCCGCTTACAATAAGAACATCGTATCGACCGGAGGAACTGAGCATGACCGAACCAACTCACATCGTTTGCCCGCACTGCGACGCCGTCAACCGCATGCCGCAGTCGCGCCTGCAGGACGCGCCCACCTGCGGCAAATGCGCACAGCCCCTGTTCACGGGGCGTCCGCTGGACGTCGACAGCGCGCGCTTCGAGCGCCACATCGGCCGCAACGACATTCCGGTGCTGGTGGACTTCTGGGCCGAATGGTGCGGCCCGTGCAAGATGATGGCGCCGGCGTATGCGCAGGCGGCCGGGCAACTCGAGCCGGCCGTGCGCCTGCTGAAGGTGGACACCGAGCGCGCGCAGGTTCTGTCGGCGCGCTTTGCGATCCGCAGCATCCCGACGCTGGCGCTGTTCAAAGGTGGCCGCGAAATTGCGCGCCAGTCCGGCGCGATGGATGCGGTACGCCTCTCCGCCTGGGTGCGCCAGCACATCGGGTAAAGCGGCGCGGTAGCGACCGCTGATGGTGCTGCTACAATGGCAACAAAGGGGGTTGTCCCCGCACGAGGAGACGGTATGTCGCAAGAACTGATTCTGGAACGAGGCGTCGAAGACAACAAGCACTGGGCGCGCATCCTGTATGTGATCCATGCGCTGACGTTCTTCTTTTCGCTCGGCATGCTGTCGATCGTGCCGGTGATCGTCAACTACGTGAAGCGCCCGGAAACCGTTGGCACGATGGTCTACAGCCACCACACGTGGATGATCCGCTCGTTCTGGTGGTACGTGGTGTGGATGGCGGTTGGCGCGGTACTCTTCGCGACCATCATCGGCATTCCGGGCGCCTGGGTCGTCTGGTTCGTCGTGTGGGTCTGGAAAGCCTATCGCCTGATCCGCGGCTTCATTGATCTGAACAACAACCGCGCGATGCCGGTGTAAAAAATGGGGCCAATGGCCCCATTTTTCATGTCATAACGCGTTGAAGGCCTGGGCCAGATCGGCGATCAGGTCGGCCGGGTCTTCCAGGCCAACATTAAAGCGCACCAGTACCCCGCCCTCCCACCGATCCCGCAAGCTGTTGATCCGGTACGGCATCACGAGGCTGTTGGGTCCGCCCCAGCTGTAGCCGATGCCGAACAGCGTCAGCGCATCGACCATGCGATCGACCTGCGCCTCGTCGAAGCGCGCGTCGAAGACCACCGAGAACAAGCCGCCCGCCCCCGTAAAATCGCGCTGCCAGAAAGCATGGCCCGGGCAATCCTCGAACGCCGGATGCAGCACCTTCGCGATTTCGGGCCGCGCCTTGAACCAGGCGGCCAGTTCGCGCGCGCTGGCGTCGTGCCGCTCGAAGCGCATCTTCATCGTCGGCAGGCCGCGCTGTACGAGATACGCATCGTCGGGGCTCACGCCAAGGCCCAGGCGCATGTGCGCCAGCGCCAGCCGGTCGTTCAGCGCGCGGTCGCGCGTGATCACGGCGCCCATCAACAGGTCGGCGCCGCCCGACTGGTACTTGGTCAGCGCGTGCATGACGATGTCGGCGCCGAGATCGAACCCGCGCAGCGCCAGGCCCGCCGACCACGTGTTATCGAGTGCCACCAGCACGCCCCGCTCATGCGCCGCGTGGCACAGCGCCGGCAGATCCGGCACTTCCATCGACACCGAGCCGGGCGCCTCGGCCCACAGCAGTTTGGTGTTCGGTTGAATCAGCGCAGCGATGCCGGCGCCGATCAACGGATCGTAGTAGCGCGCGGTGACGCCGAAATCGGCGCTGAGCCAGCGGCCCAGTTCACGGTTCGGATTGTAGACGTTCTCGGGCAACAGCACGTCGTCGCCGCTTTTGAGCAGCGCAAAGTCGACCATCGCGATCGCCGCCAGGCCCGATGGCGTGAGCAGGCAATGGTTGCCGCCCTCGATCTCGGCCAGCTTGCCTTCCAGCGTGAACGTGGTCGGCGTGCCGTGCAAACCGTAGGTGTAGGCGGTCTTGTCTGTCCATTGGCTCGCGCGCATCGCCGCCGTGTTCGCAAACAGCACGGTCGATGCGCGGTGCGTCGCCGGCGGGAAGGCGTCGAACCCCGCCGGTGCGACATAGTCGCTATGCACCAGCGTGGTCTGGATCGACTTGGCGCTCATGAGCTCAGCCGCTTAGACGGGATTGGCCCACAGGTCGTGCGCATCGGCCTTCGTGATGACGACATCGGCGAACTGGCCGACGACCAGTTTGCTCTTGCCTGGCACGAGCGGCCGCTTGATGTGCACGACGCCGTCGATCTCGGGCGCATCGGCGCTCGAACGGCCGATCGCTTCGCGGGCGCCGACTTCGTCGATCAGCACGCGCAGCGTCTTGCCGACCTTGGCCTGCAGGCGCTTGGCCGAGATCTCTTCTTGCAGCAGCATGACGCGCGCGCGGCGCTCTTCACGCACTTCTTCCGGCACCGGATTGTCGAGCAGGTTGGCGGTTGCGCCTTCGACTGGCGAATAGGCAAAGCAGCCCAGACGGTCGATCTGCGCTTCTTTCAGGAAGTCGAGCAGGTACTCGAATTCGGCCTCGGTCTCGCCCGGGAAGCCGGCGATGAAGGTCGAACGGATCGTCAGGTCCGGGTTCATCGAACGCCATTTGAGGATGCGCTCGAGGTTGCGCTCGCCGCTGGCCGGGCGCTTCATGCGCTTCAGGACATCCGGGTGCGCGTGCTGCATCGGGATGTCGAGGTACGGCAGCACGTGGCCATCGCCCATGAACGGGATCGCGTGGTCGACGTGCGGGTATGGATAGACGTAGTGCAGGCGCACCCAGGCGTCGTACTGGCGCGCGAGCTGGCCCAGTGCTTCGACCAGCTGCGTCATGTGCGTCTTGATCGGGCGGCCATTCCAGAAGCCGGTGCGGAACTTGACGTCCACGCCGTAGGCACTGGTGTCCTGCGAAATCACGAGCAGTTCCTTGACGCCGGACTTGAACAGGTTCTCGGCTTCGACCAGCACTTCGTCGATGCGTCGCGAGACCAGGTCGCCGCGCATCGACGGGATGATGCAGAAGCTGCAGCGGTGGTTGCAGCCTTCGGAAATCTTCAGGTAGGCGTAGTGCTTCGGCGTGAGTTTCACGCCATGGTCCGGCACCAGGTCGATGAACGGATCGTGCGGTTTCGGCAGGTGCAGGTGGACCGAGTCCATCACCTCGGCCAGCGCATGCGGGCCGGTCACGGCCAGCACCTTCGGGTGCACCTTGGTGATGATGTCGTCGCCGGCAGCATCCTTCTTGGCGCCCAGGCAGCCGGTGACGATCACCTTACCGTTTTCGGCCAGCGCTTCGCCGATGGCGTCGAGCGACTCCTGCACGGCAGCGTCGATGAAGCCGCAGGTATTGACGATCACGAGATCGGCACCGTCGTACGAGTTGGCGGTCTGGTAGCCTTCGGCGCGCAACTGGGTCAGGATCTGCTCGGAATCGACCAGCGCTTTCGGGCAGCCAAGCGAGACAAAGCCGACCTTCGGCGCAATCACGCCGGGCATGGGTGCCGGAATGATGACGCCAGGCGCCTTGGCTGCGGCAGCCAGGCTGCTAGAGTTGGCGGAAGGACTACGACGAAGTTCAGTCATGGGCAGCGGAAAAGTGTTTGGGCAATCCGCGATTGTACCTGAACCGGGCCTCGAAGGTGAGGCCCTGCTTCCCCAATACCGGCTGGTTTATTTCTTGTCGGTGGGCGGTGGGGTCATGCCCGGGAACGGAAACACCCCGAACATCGCCTTGCTCTGGCTTTGCATCTGTTCCTGCATCTGGATGAACAGGTTCTTGCTCTGGTCGATGTAGTTGTTCATCATGCCCTGCATCATCGGACCCTGGACGTTCATGAACTGGGTCCACATCTCGGGGCTGAAAGGCTTGCCCTCGATGGCGCCGGCAGCGTTGCTGGTGAATTTGTGCTGGATGTCGGTGAAGGCCTGAACGTTCTTTTCCAGGTACGAGCCCATCATGCCCTGCATCGCGTGGCCGTAGTAGCGGATGATTTGCGAGAGCACCGAGCTCGAAAACATCGGCACGCCGTTGGCTTCTTCTTCGAGAATAATCTGAAGCAGGATCGCGCGGGTCAGGTCTTCGCTGCTCTTGGCATCGACCACAGTGAAGTCGTCGGCATCCAGCACCAGCTGCTTGACATCCGACAGCGTGATGTAGGAACTGGTCTGCGTGTCGTACAGGCGACGGTTCGGGTATTTCTTGATCAGGCGTTCTGCACTCTTCTTCACACTACTCATCTCTGTTTCCATGGTTTGCGGCGCTGCTTCGTGAGCCGCGCACTTATGATTATTCTGGCCGGCGTGGCCGGCTCGTCTCCACCCGACCCACGACCGGTTCGACCGTGGGGGATAACAGACACCTTACCACGCAATTGTGGCAGTTGCAGCAATTACCAGATGCACCACAAGCATGGCTTTTCTGTCAATACATGCGGTGGACAGCTAGTCGCCCCTGACCTGCACGTAGCGTCCTGGCGCTGCCTCGGATGGCGGATAGTTGCTGCTGCCAGCGGCGCCAGGGGCCGGCACCTGCGCGCCGCCGTGCTCGGCCAGGAAGCTCGCCCACGCCGGCCACCAACTGCCTTTGTGCTCTGCAGCACTCTCGAACCAGGCGGCATCCGTCTTTGGACGCGACTTGCCGCCTTTGTCATTGACCCAGTGACTGCGCTTGTTTTTCGAAGCCGGGTTGATGACGCCAGCGATATGGCCCGACGCGCCCAGCACGAAGCGGTTCGCTTTCGGGTTACGGGGATTGAGCAGCTGCATCGAGGCAAATGCCGCCGTCCACGGCACGATATGGTCTTCCTTCGAGCCATACACGAACACCGGCGCGTCGATGGCGCCCAGGTCGACCGGTACGCCGCACACCGTCAGCGCGCCCGGTTGCTTCAGCTTGTTTTCCAAGTACATATTGCGCAGGTACCAGCAGAACATCGGCCCCGGCAGATTGGTGCTGTCGGCGTTCCAGTACAGCAGATCGAATGCCGGTGGCTCCTTGCCCTTCAGGTAGTTTTGCTGGACATAGTTCCAGACCAGGTCGTTCGGGCGTAGCGACGAGAACGTCGTGGCCAGGTCGCGCCCCGGCATCAGGCCGCCAGCGGCGAGCTTCTGCTCGCGCAGCGCCACCTGGGTTTCGTCGATGAATACTTCAAGCACGCCGGCGTCCGAAAAGTCCAGCAGCGTGGTCAGCAGCGACAGGCTGGCGGCCGGCTGGCGGCCGCGTGCGGCCAGCACGGCCAGCGCCGTGGCAGCGATCGTGCCGCCGACGCAGAAGCCGAACACGTGTGCTTTCTCTTGTCCGGTGATCTGGGCGACAACGTCAAGTGCGCGGATCGCGCCATCTTCGACGTAATCGTCCCAACGCAGATGCGACTGGCTGCGGTCCGGATTGCGCCAGGAGACCATGAACACCGTATGGCCCTGCGCCACCACGTAGCGCACCAGCGAATTTTCGGGCTGCAGGTCGAGGATATAGAACTTGTTGATGCACGGCGGGATCATGACCAGCGGCACGCTGTGCACGTTCGCCGTCGTCGGCGTGTACTGGATCAGCTGGAACAACTCGTTTTCGAACACGACCTGGCCGGCCGTGTTGCCGACATTGCGACCCACTTCAAACGCCGTTTCGTCCGATTGCGAAATGCGGCCCTTCTGCAGGTCGCTCAGCATATTGCTCAAGCCCTTGGTCAGGCTTTCGCCCTGGGTCTCGATCATGTGCTGCTGCGCTTCCGGATTGGTGGCCAGGAAATTGGCCGGCGACATCGCGTCGATCATCTGCTGGACCGAGAATCGCAGCTTCTGGCGCTCGCGCGGGCCCACCTCGACCGCATCGGCCATCGCCAGCATGCATTCGGCGTTCAGCAGGTACGAGGCGGCCGAGAACGCCGACAGCGGATTGCCGCGCCATTCGGCTGCGGCGAAGCGCCGGTCGCTCAACTCGGGCGTCTTGCCCAGCATGACGTCTTGCCACAGCTGAGTAGCTTTTTTGAGATAATCGTCGCGGATCGCTTCCATGCGCGCCGTATCGATGCCGGCGCCGGCATCTTTCAGGAAGCCGGCCAGCGGACTGGCGCCGCCCGGGGCGGGCATGGCGGGCATGGTGGACATCATCGTCATCCAGGATTGCCATGCGGCAGGATCGGACCATTGGGACAACCAGGCAGCGGCAAGCGCTTGTGGATCGGGCATGTTCATGTGGGCATCCGTTGTTAGAATCGCGTCTCTTCAACCAGGAACTACAACAAGGAACTACAGCATGTGGATCGTTGCCATTGCCTGGATATACGTTGTGGTGCTCATGGCGGCGACCGAACCGACCGTCGTGGCCGGCATCATGACGTTCGCGTTTTATTGCGCACTGCCATTATCCATACTTTTTTATATCACTGGCGCGAAACGGCGCCGTCAGCGCGGGCCAACGCAGCAGTCACGGCGTCAGGTTGCTACGCGGCGTGAGTCGTCCGCAGACGACATGGATGACGGCGGCGGTGACGGCGACTGAGCCGTACCGCATCGCACGCCGGGTCTAGTTGCGCCAGATGAGACTGGCCTGGCGGCCGGTCACGCCATCGCGGCGATAGGAATAAAACCGCTCCGGCGCACTGGCCGTACACAGCCCGCCACCATGCACGCGCTCGACGCCGTCACGCGCCAGCATCAAACGTGCCAGCGTGAACATGTCGGCGAGGCACTTACCCGGGCGACCCGGGTAGGCAGAGAAGCAAGCACGTGTTGCATCGCCCGGCAGCGCTGCGGCAAACGCTGCCACCACGTCGTCGCCGACCTCGAACGCGGAGGGACCGATTGCCGGCCCCAGCCACGCCGTGATCTCGCCGGCGCCGGCCGCGCGCATCGCGCGCACGGTCGACCCCAACACCCCACCGGCCAGACCGCGCCAGCCGGCATGCGCAGCGCCCACCACCTTGCCATCCAGATCGGCAAACAGCACCGGCAGGCAATCGGCAGTCAGGATGGCGCAGACGACGCCAGGCATCGTGGCGATGCTGGCGTCGCCCGTGCGCACGGGCTGGTTCGGGCCCACCGTGCCGGCGTCGACGACGTCGGCGCCATGCACCTGGGCGATCCACGCCGGACGGCCCGGCAGCCAGGCTTGCAGCAAGGCGCGGTTGGCGGCGACGGCGTCGGGAGTGTCGTTCACGTGCAGGCCCAGATTCAGGCCCCCGCCACCCTTGCCGTCGTCGTAGGGACCGACGGAGACGCCGCCATCGCGGCTGGTCGCCAGCGCGCCGACGGTTGCCGGCAAGTCAGGCCAATCGGGCCAGACCAAGGCCGACCGGTCCAGCGTGCTCATGCGCGGTAGGTGACGACGCCGTTGTCGTCGTCCGCGGCATCCTCGATCGCCGTGCCGAATTCGCCCAGCTCCGGCTCTTCGATACCTGCACGCGCGATCAGCTCGGCGAAATCGTCGGCCAGCGGCACGGTCCATTCGCATTGCTCACCGGTGGCCGGATGCACGAGGCCGAGGCGACGCGCCTGCAGCGCCTGGCGCGGGAACACCGGCGTCAGGTGGCGCTTGCCGTAGACAGCATCGCCGACGAGCGAAAAGCCCAGCGACTGCATGTGCACGCGAATCTGGTGGGTGCGGCCAGTCTCCAGGCGGCAACGCACCAGCGTGACGGGACGCCGATCGAGCTCGCCCGAAATGACGCGCTCGTAATGGGTGATCGCCGGCTTGGCGAACGGGCTGCTCGAGACCGCCATCTTGACGCGGTCCTTGGCATCGCGCCCCATCGGGCTGTCGATCGTGCCCGACAGGCGCGGCGTGCCCCACACCAGCGCGAAGTATTCGCGCTTGACGGTGCGTGCCTGCAACTGACGCACGAGGTCAGTCTGGGCGGCGAGCGTTTTGCCCACGACCATCAGGCCACTGGTATCCTTGTCGAGACGGTGGACGATGCCGGCGCGTGGCACGCCAACCAGCTGCGGGCAGTGATGCAGCAGGCCGTTGAGCAGCGTGCCGGTCCAGTTGCCCGAACCCGGGTGCACGACGAGACCCGCCGGCTTGTTGACGACCATGATGTCGTCGTCTTCGTACACGATGGTGAGATCCATCGCTTCCGGCGCGAACGCCGTGTCTTCAGGCGCAGCTTGTGGCACGACGACAATGGCTTCATCGCCATAGGCCGTGTCCTTGCCCCGGGCCGGTTTACCGTCAACCGTGATGTGGCCGCTTTCGAACCATTGCTGCAGGCGGCTGCGCGAGAACTGGGGCACCAGGCCGGCCACTACCTTGTCGAGGCGCTGGCCGCAGTGTTCCTCTTGCAGCGCCAGGGTAATGGGCGACAGATCGGTGCCTGGCAACGGGACGAACCCGATCTCCAGTTCATCGTCAAAATCAGGGTCAATCGGTAAATCCGCCGGATTCGGCGCAGGAGTTAATATCACGTGAGTCCCATCGGCTATAATCAGCCGTTCGTTGAATCTAGGTAAAACATTTCTTGCAAAAAGCTATGCAAAAAAAATTGTCTGTGTTGGTCGCTACTTGCGCCCTCGTCGGTCTGTCGGCATGCAGTATGCTGCCAAAGGCCAAGGACGAGTCCAAAAACTGGTCGGCGGAGAAATTATACGCTGAGGCGCGCGAAGAGATGGCAGGTGGGCACTACGAAGCCGCAATCCCGTTGTTCAACCGGCTCGAAACCAACTTCCCATTCGGCGTGTATGCAACACAAGCGCAGATGGAAGTGGCGTACGCCCACTACAAGTCGGCTGACCAGGCGCAAGCGCTGGCGGCGGTCGAGCGCTTCATCAAGCTGCACCCGAACCACCCCCAGGTCGACTACATGTACTACCTGCGTGGCCTGATCAATTTCAACGATCAGCTCGGGTTCTTCAGCTTCGTGTACTCGCAGGACCCGACCGAGCGCGATCCGCGCGCGACGCGTGAAGCGTTCGCCGCGTTCAAGGCGCTGGTCGACAAGTACCCGAACAGCAAGTACGCGGCCGACGCAACCGAACGCATGAGCTATCTGATCAATGCGATGGCTCAGTACGAAGTGCACGTGGCGAATTACTACTATCGCCGCGGCTCGTACCTGGCGGCGCTCAATCGTGCCCAGGATGCGGTGACCAACTACACCGACGCTCCGGCACGCGAAGAAGCGCTGTTCATCATGATCCGCTCGTACGACAAGCTCGGCATGCCGCTGCTGCGCGACGATACGCAGCGTGTGTTCGCGCTGAACTATCCGGACAGCTACTTCCTGAACCCGAACGCACGCGGCGATGCGCCGTGGTGGAAGTTCTGGTCCAAGGGTGGCGCCAAGGCGGCGCCGAAGGATGCGGTGCAGTAAGCAGCAACAAACGTAGGGTGGACGGCTATGCCGTCCACGCGTTCAAACCTCGGCCAGTAACAGGCGAAGGCGATTTGAACGCGTGGGCGGGGTAACCGCCCACCCTACGACGTTTACCCGACAGCGTCGGCGATGCGGCGCCGGAACACCCACGCGCGCTCGGTTGACGCCGCCGGTTCGAATGCGTAGCCGTCGACATCGAAGTCCTTGAGCCCCTCAGGGTCCGTGATGCCGTTCTCGGTGGCATAGCGCGCCATCATCCCGCGCGCCCGCTTGGCGTAGAACGAGATGATCTTGTACTGGCCGTTTTTCCAGTCCTGGAACACGGGTTCGATGACGGGCGCGGCCAGCAGCTTCGGCTTGACCGACTTGAAGTACTCGGTCGAGGCCAGGTTCACCAGTGCCGTCGAGCCGTTCTCGGCCAGTTGCCGGTTCAGGGCGGCGGTGATCGTCTCGCCCCAGAACGCATACAGGTCCTTGCCGCGCGACGTAGCCAGCCGGGTGCCCATTTCCAGGCGATACGGATGCATCTGATCCAGCGGTCGCAGCACGCCGTACAGGCCCGACAGGATGCGCACGTGGCGCTGGGCAAACGTCAGCGCCTCAGTGTCGAGCGTGCGCGCGTCGAACCCCGTGTACACGTCGCCATTGAACGACATGATCGCCGGCCGCGCCTCACCATGATCGGCATCCCAGTGGGCATAACGCCCGACGTTGAGCATCGACAGCGCGTCGGACAGGTCCATCAACTCGCTGATCGATGCGGGTGAATGGCCGCGCAGGACCTCGATCAGTTCGCCCGCATGGGCAATGAAGTCGGGTGTGGACTGGTGCGGCGTGGTCAGGGGCGATTCGAGATCGAGGGACTTGGCGGGAGACAGGACAATCAGCATGGCCGTACGAAACTTTTCCATAAATAAACAACCGACATGATAACCGCTCCAGCCCCAACCATCGTCATTGACACCAATGTGCTGCTCGACCTGTTCGTGTTCCACGATCCGCGCTGGGCCGACCTGCTCGCCGCCATCGAATCCAAGGAGATTGACGCCATCACACGCGCCGACTGCCGCGCCGAATACCTGGCCGTGCTGCACTACCAGCACCTCCCGCTGGACGACGACAGCCGCCTGGCCGCCGCCGCCCGCTTCGACGCCCTGCTGCGCCTCGTTGACGTCGATTCCAAAGCGATTCGCCTGCCCGTGTGCACCGACCGCGACGACCAGAAATTCATGGAGCTCGCGCGCGACGCCGGCGCGTCGATTTTGATCAGCAAGGACAAGGCGCTGCTCAAGCTGGGACGCAAGACGGCGCAGGCGGGGCTGTTTCGCATCATGCTGCCCGAGGTGTGGGTCGCCACGTGGCGCCAGGCCAGGGCCGAAGGCACGCTAGAATAAGGCTTCACCCAACTGCTTTCGATCAGGATGCATTCATGAGCCTTCCACCGCTGGTCTCCCGCCTGCCGCACGTCGGCACCACCGTGTTCACCCGCATGTCGCAACTGGCCATCGACCATGGCGCCGTCAACCTGGGCCAGGGTTTCCCCGATTTCGCGTGCGATCCCGCGCTGGTCGACCTGGTGACCGACGCGATGCGCGCCGGGCACAACCAGTATCCGCCGATGACCGGCCTGCCGGCACTGCGCCAGGCGATTGCGGCAAAGATCGAGACGACCTATGGCCATCGCTACGACGCGAATACCGACATCACCGTGACTGCCGGCGCCAGCCAGGCCATCCAGTCGGCGATCCTGGCCGTCGTGCACCCGGGCGACGAGGTGATCGTCATCGAGCCGGCGTACGATTGCTACGCGCCGGCCATTGCGCTGGCGGGCGGCGTCGTGGTGCCGGTGACGATGCGGCTGGACGCCGATGGCTACCGTGTGGATTGGGCCGATGTGCGGGCCGTGGTCACGCCGCGCACGCGCATGGTCGTCATCAACACGCCGCACAACCCGACCGGCACGATTCTGCGCCAGGCCGATCTCGACGCCCTGGTGGCGATCGTGCAGGACACGCAGATCCTGGTGCTGTCGGACGAAGTCTATGAACACATGGTGTTCGACGGTGAGCCGCATGCGTCGGTCGCGCGCCATCCGGCGCTGGCCGAACGCGCATTCGTCGTGTCGAGCTTCGGCAAGACTTTCCACGTCACCGGCTGGAAGATCGGCTACGTGGCCGCGCCGGCCGCATTGATGGTCGAGTTTCGCAAGGTCCACCAGTACAACGTCTTTTGCGTCAACGCGCCGATGCAGCATGCGATCGCCGCGTACCTGCAGCACCCGGCGCCGTGGCGCGACCTGCCGGCGTTCTACCAGGCCAAGCGCGACCTGTTCCGCGCCGGGTTGGCGGCGTCGCGCTTCACGCTGCTGCCATCGGACGGCACCTACTTCCAGTGCGTGCGCTACGACGCGATCTCGGATGTGAGCGAAGCGGAGTTTGCCGAATGGCTGACCCGCGAGATCAAGGTCGCCGCCATCCCCGTCTCGGCGTTCTACAGCCAGCCGAAAGAGTCGCATGTCGTGCGTTTCTGCTTTGCGAAAAAAGACGAGACGCTGCAGCTTGCGCTGGAGCGTCTCGCACAGTTGTAAAAGAAACCTAGTGGGCGGCGGGCGTTGCCGCCCCGAGCGCCTTCTGCCCCGGGTCGAGGCGCTTGACCAGTATCTGGTCGATGCGGTGATGGTCGACGTCGAGCACCTCGAAGCGCATGCCTTCGTACTCGACGCTGTCAGTCTGCTTGGGCACCTTGCGCAGCATGAACATCATGAAGCCGGCCGCCGTCTCGTAGCGCTCTTCTTCCGGCAGCGACTGCAGGTCGATCACGCGCTTCATCTCCGCCACCGGCGTGCTGCCGTCGATCAGCCATGAGCCGTCTTCGCGCTGCATCGTTTGCTGGTCCGCTTCCAGCGGGCTGCCCCAGCGCCCCATCACCGTCACCATGATGTCCGACAGCGTGATCACGCCGACGACGAACGCATACTCGTTGATGACGACTGCGAAGGTTTCTTTACTGGAGCGGAAGCGGTCAAGCAGCTCGGACAGCGTCAGGCTGTCGGGAATGATCAGGACCGTGCGGATCGTCGATTCGCTCAGGTGGAAGTGCGACTGGTTGTTCAGCAGGCGCACCAGGATGTCGCGCGTGTCGACATAGCCCACCACACGGTCGATCACGCCGTCGCAGACGGGAAATTTCGACAGCGAGTGCGCAGCGATCTTCTGGCGCACGCTTTCTTCGGGCTCGGTCAGGTCGAAGAACACGATGTTTTCGCGCGTCGTCATCGTCGACGTCACGGCGCGCGACTCGAGTTCGAACACGTTCTCGATGAAGTGCTGCTCCTGCTTTTGCAGCACGCCGGCCTGTGCGCCTGCTTCGACCACGGCCGAAATTTCATCGAACGTGATACGGTCTTCGCGCGTCATGTTGATGCCAAACAGCTTGAACAAGCCGTTGGCGATCACGTTCAGCGTCCATGAAAACGGCTTGAACAGGCGGATGACGAACAGCACCGGGCGGATCACTGCCATCGCCGTCGTCTCGGGCGAGATCAAGGCCAGGCGCTTGGGCATCAGGTCCGAGAACAGCACGAACAGCGTGGTGACGAACACGAACGACAGCGTGAAGGCGATGTTTTCGCGGCCCGGGCCTGCGTAGAACACGGACAGCCACTCGAGGAAGAACGGGCGCAATGCCCCTTCACCCAGGATACCGCCAAGGATGGCGATAGCGTTCAGGCCAAGCTGCGAGGCGGCGAAGAAGTCGGCCGAATGCGCCTGCAGCGCCATGACCTTGCGGGCACGGTCGTCGCCCGCCTCGGCCAGCAATTTGAGTTTGATTTTGCGGGCGCCTGCCAGCGAGATTTCGGTGAGCGACAGAAAGCCCGCCGCAAGCACCAGCACGGCCAGCAAGGCCAAATGTTCGAACAAGTTCATGGGACACCCGGGGTACTGTTATTGGGTCACGCTCGTTGACCGGGGAGCTGCGCAGGGGTACCTGCGCAGGCATGACACTTTACCATGCCCGCCCTCCCCGGCGGCGGCCTCAACGACCGAGTTGACCCAGCCGGCGTTCGACGAAGGCCTGCAGTTCAGGCGACAGCGTGCCGCTGGCCTGCGCCCGCGCGAACGCGGCAAGCGCCTCGGCATCGCGCTTGTCGGCCTGCAGCGCGATGCCCAGGCCCATCCACCACACACCGTTGCCAGGCGCACGTCTGAGCGCAGCCTGATAATTCTCAGCCGCTTCACGTGCGCGACCTTCTCGCTGCAGTACGCCGGCCAGGAATGCGTGGTACTCGCCATTGCCTGCCGCATAGGGCAGCGTGCGCATCAAGGTATCGATGGCCGGCCCGCCCCGTTCGAGCTGCAGGCGTGCCAGCAGCATCGCCAGCGCCGGCTGACGCGCATCGATTGCAAGCGCCGCCTGCAACTGGCGCATCGCATCGTCCGGACGGCCCGCTTCGATCAGCAGGCCCACCAGCGTCTGGCGCGCGGCTTCGTGGCGCGGATCGATCTGCAGGCCTGCCTGCAGCGTGGCGATGGCTTCCGTGACGCGGCCGTCTTCGAGCACGCCGAGCGCGCGCCGGTAAGCATTTTCGGCCCGTTGCGACGGCGTGGCGGTGCGGCCGGTAACCGGTGCAGCCGGTACCGCCTTCGCCACCGACACCGTACGTGGCGCGAGCTTGGTGCTTGGCGGCTTGCTGACCGGCGCGGCAGGCTTGGCTGCCGGTGCCGGTGCCGGTTCAGGCTCCGGTTTTGGCTCCGGTTTTGGCTCCGGCTTCGGCTCCGGTTCTGGCGCCGGCATCGGCGCCGCAACCGGCGCAGCTGGCGCCACATCGACCACCTGGACCGGCGCTGCCGCCGGCATGGCGACCACCACCGCCGTGCGTGCCGCGACTGGCGCAGCCGCCAGCACGACGGGCGCTGGCGTTGGCGTGGGCGCCGTCTGCATCGTCTTCCAGCCAACCACACCGGCGCCGACTGCCAGCAGCGCGCCACCGACCAGCGCTGCGCGCAGCACCGGCCCACGGCGCTCGGGCGCAGCCACGGGCCGTACATCGGCCGGCAGCGGCGCCGCGCCGGGCTGGCCGGCGCGCGCATCGAGGTCCTTGAGCATCGTGTTAATCAGGCTCATGGCGCCACCACCCAGGCAAACACGCCAAGGGCGCCCATGACGATCGCACCGCCCGTCAGCCACTGGCGGATCGCGCGCCCCACGCCCACCGTGTCACGCGCGGCAATCGCGACATGCCCACCTGCGACCTGCTGCTTGCCCTGCCCGTAACTGAGCATCATCGCCTTGTGCGCCATGATGTTGACCAGGCGCGGCACGCCGCCGCTGGCCTTGTACAGGCTGCGGATCGCGGCACTGGAAAACAGCCGCGCGCCGGTAAAGCCGGCCACGCGCAGCCGGTGCGCCACATAGAAATCGATGTCGTCGCGATTCAATGGTCCCAAGTGATAGTGGAACGTGATGCGCTGGGCCAGTTGGCGGATCGAGTCCAGTTGAAGCTTGCGATTGAGTTCGGGCTGGCCGAACAGGACGATCTGCAGCAGCTTGCGCTTTTCCGTTTCCAGGTTCGTCAGCAAGCGCAGGGCTTCCAGGCTGTCGACGGGAATGGCTTGCGCTTCGTCCAGGCACAGCACGACACGCAGGTCCTGCGCGGCCAGTTGCAACAGGCGCAGGTTGATCGCCTTGAGCAGCTGATGCTGGTCGACGTCGCGCTCGAGCACGATCTCCAGTTCGTCGGCCAGCGCCAGCATCAAGGTGCGCGGTTCGAGGTACGGGTTCGGGATGTAGGCCGTGACGAACCCTTCACCCAGCGTCGCCATGAACTTGCGGCACAACAGCGTCTTGCCGGTACCGACTTCGCCCGTGATCTTGATGAAGCCTTCGCCGCTGCGCGCCGCGACCAGCAGCGTGTTGAGCGCTTCCTGCGAGCGCGGGCTGCCGAAGAAGAAGCTGGTGTCCGGCGTGATCCCGAACGGCAGCTCACGCAGGCCAAAATGTGCCGCGTACATCAGTCGACGCCCAAGCCAGGCGCACGGCGGCGGGGATCGAGCTGCTCGATGCGGCGGCTCGCGTCCATCATGTCTTCGCTCCAGTCGCTGGCACCTTCGACGATGGTCGGCTTGATCAACACGACCAGCTCGCGCTTCTGGTTGGTCCGGTTCTTGTTGCGGAAAAGGTTACCGAGCAGTGGGATCTTGTCGGCGCCCGGCAACTGGTCGGTGTCGCCGGTGGACGCCTGGCGCATCAAGCCGCCGATGGCGACGACTTGCCCATTGCGGCCCCGCACGATGCTGTCGAGTTCCGACGTGCTCGATGCCGCCAGCGGCAGGCGCAGCGTGCCGCCCGAGCCCAGGTCTACATCCTTGTTGACGGTGGTGACCTGGCTGACCGACGGGTGCACGTGCAACAGGATGTTGCCGCTGGCGTCGATCTGCGGCGTCACGTCGAGCACGACGCCGGAGAAGAATGGCTGCACCGTCACGCTCGGGCTGACGATGCTGCCGTTGTCGCCGGTCGTGATGTTGTTGGTCACGCCAGTGACGAAGAATTCATCGGTGCCGATCTTGAGCACGGCCTTCTGGTTGTTGACCGCCGCGATGCGGGGGCTCGACAACACGTGCACACTGCCCTGCGATTCGAGGAACGTGATCAGCGCCGCAAAGTTATTCGTCTGGAACGCGAAGCCGAACAGCGAGCCGGCCGCCGTGGCAGCATTCGACAGCGAGAAGCCGGTGCTGGCCGCGAGGCCCTGGCCGCTGTTGATCACGGCCGGCTGGCCGCCCGTGTAGGGCAGTGGCGCCAGGTTGGCGCCGGGTGAAATCAGGCCGCCCGAGACGCGGTTGGGGTGCGAGCCGCGGAACGAAGCGAACGAGGCCCAGTTGATGCCGCTCTGGAAACTGTCGTTCAGTTCCACCTCGAGGATCTTGGCTTCCAGGATCACCTGGCGGTCGACCGACAACTGGGTGGCCTTCAGGTAGGCGTCGACGTTGCGCAATTCGTCCGGCATCGCGCGGATCACGAGCACGCCCGATTGCGGGCTGACGACGACGCTGCGACCACCTTCGGTCGAGCCGACGATGGCGGCGATCGACAGTTTCAGATCGCCCCAGAAGTCGTTATCCGAATGCGTGCGCACGTCGGTGCTGTTGGTCTGGGTCTGGCCGTTGCTGCTGTTGTTGTTATTGTTGTTGCCGTTGTTGCCGTTGTTGCCGTTCTGGTTGTTGTTCTGGCTGCGGTTGTTATTGCCACCGCTGCCGTTGTTGTTATTGTTGTTGCCATTGCCGGCGTCGGCCACCGACGTCGAGGACACGCGCAGATTGGAACTGCCGCTGCGCTGGGCCGTCAGGTAATTCACATGGAACATGCGGGTCTGCATCGTCAGCGGGCGGATTGCGATGCGGGCGCCGTCGATCTTGTAGTCGTAGCCATACATGTCGCGCACGGCTTCGAGCGTTTCGACCAGCGTCACGTCCTTCAGGTTGGCGCTGATATTGCCCGTCACGTCCGGGTGCACCAGCATGTTGTAGCGGGTGCCGGCCACGATCGAGCGGAAGAACTGCTGCGCCGGCACGTTGTTGAAAGCGACATTGAAGCGCTCTTCCAGCGCCGGGCGTGCCTTGGGCAGCTGGCTGGCAAGCGTTGCCGCCGGCGGCAGCAGCGCATTGGCGACCGCGTCGTCCACGGCAGGACGGGCGCCCTGCTGGGTGCTGGCTTTCGTCAGCTCTTTCGTGATCGCGTCATAGGTGGCATTCTGCGGCGCGCTCTGGCAACCGCCAAGGAGCACGGTGACGGCAAGCGCCACGGCCAGCGCGCGCGGCGCCATTACAAACTTGGGTGTCATGGTGGGTACGTACTTCATCGGTTAGCGGGCAACCGGCGTCATGCCGGACAGCGGTGCATCCATGCGCAGCACCTGGCGCGCGTTACCACGCACCAGGACCACCTCGCCGGGCTTGATGCTGGTGATCAGTGCGCCCTTGTAACGCTCGCCCAGGCGCAGCGTCTCGCCGTCGATGACGGCCACGTGGCGACCGCCCGCATGCGGTGCAATCAGCACCGACTGCAGGCGCGGGACGTTGGCCTGCACGGCCGGATCGAGCGCGATCCGGTCCATGCCGGCCGGTGGACGGGTCGGGTCCTGCAATGGCTGCGCGACGGCAGGCAGAGCGCACAGCGCGACACAGGCCAGCAGGGTCTTGGTCAGGTGTTTCACAGCTTCATCCATTGTCGGTCCAGGCTGAGCGTATGCAGCGTGAGCGTCAGGCGCGCGGTCGGATAGGTTTCCACGTCAAGCCGGGCGCGGCCCCAGAACATCCGCGTCGGCATGGCGTCGAGTGTGCTCATGTAGTCGACCATGTCGAGGTAGTTGCCGCGCACCGTGACTTCGACGCCGTGGCGGTACAGCAAAGGCACGTCGCCCCCGGCTTGCGGCACTGCGCCTGCCGGGACAGCAGAAGGCGCGGGAGGCGTGGCGAGAGGCGCGGCGGCTGGCGTGGCGCCTGGCGCAGCCAGCGGCTCGGCCGGGAGCGTGCGCATCGACACGAGCTTGAGGCGGCCATTGGCGCGCAGGATGCCCTCGACCAGTGGCCCCATGCGCTCGGGCGGCACCAGGCCGTGTTCGAGCGCCAGCAACTGGCTGCCCAGCTGCCCCATCTCTTGCTGCATCGTGTTCAGGCGCGCGCGTGACTGGGCATCCGGGTCGATCCGGGAACCTTCCACGCGCGCCGTGATCTCGCCATCGATGGCGGCAATCGCCGCGTGCTGCTGGTCGATCTGCGTGCGCAGTGCCGCCTGCTTCGCGTCCTGCGGCGCCAGCACGAACGTGTGTCCGGCAAACGCCAGCACGGCCACGGTGGCGCCGAACACCATGCCGCGTTCGCGCAGCGACAGTGCGTCCATGCGCGCCGCCAGTTGCAGCACGCGCTGCTTGATTGGCGCGCTCATGGCTGCGGCTCCCCGGCGACCGACTGCAGGCTGAATTCGACATACGGCGCAGCACGGGTTGGCGCCTGGCCGTCCGCGCTGTTGCCACCGCTGCTGCCTGCCGGCAGCGGCAACGGCGCCGCTTCGCCGATCTGCAGGCTGGCAAACGATTTGCCTTGCATCAGCGGCTCATTCGTCAGGCGATTGAGGTAGCCCGGTACCATCGCCGGATCGAGCGCGCGGCCGCGAATGCCGATCTGCGCGCCGCCCCCATCGACCGTCACGCCAGTCAGCCACAAGCCCTGCATGCTCTGGCGCGCGAGCGCCTTGAAGTAGCCGGCAAAGCCGCTCGTGTCACCCAGCTCGCCCCGTGCGAGCGCGCCCGACATGTGGCGCATGGCAGCCAGCTTGCGGTCGGCATCGACCAGTTGCCCATCCATCGTGACATCCTTTGCGCGCGGCACGAATTCGGTGTTAACCGCCGCCAGGCGCGCCTGCCGCCCGTCGAGCTGCACTGCGCCGGCATTGGCCCGCTGCTGCAGTTCGGCCGTCTGCAGGCTTCCCCACAGCGCCAGCCCGGCAATGCCGGTGACGAGCACGCCCGCAGCGAGCGCCAGCTGTCCCGCCGACAGCACGTGCTTTTGCGGCTGAAACGCCGGATTGAACAGATTGATTTGCTGGCTCATGCGCCCTCCCCGTCACGCAGCGCGGCGCCGATGGCCAGGAAGAAGCGCTGTTGCTGTACCGGGTCGGCCAGTTCGGGCGTGCGGGACAGATCGAACAGGGTCGCCAGGTTCAGCGTTTCGACCGGCGTGTAGAGATTGCTCGACAGGTATTCCTCGAGCCCCGTCACGGACGACGGGCCCAGGATCAGTTTGGCGACGCTGATGAACGAATACTGGCGCTCGAAATGGTCGAGCGAGCGTTGCAGTTCGAGCGTGATCTTGTCGAAGCTCGCGTGCTTGCGGTCGTGGTCGGGTTCGAGCAGTTGGGCCAGCGTGACATCGAAGCGGCGCGACAGGTACAGCTCGCCACGGTACGACACCGTCAACAGGCCGCCGTCATCACCGAAAGACAGCATGGCGATGCCGCGACCATCAGGCTCGAGCATGGCCGATACATTGCGCTGGGCCATTTCCGGGATATCGATGGCGGTCAGTTCGACTTTTGCATCGATAAAGAGCTTCTGGCGCGGCGCGATGATGCTGTTCTTTGCCGCGACGACGAACACCGATTGCTGGGCGCGCGAGTTGGCGTCCAGCGCGATGTCGAGCACGTCGATGGTCGCTTCGGCGGCCGGGAAATCGAGAATGTCCTTCAGGCGCCAGCGCACGGCAGTCTTCATTTCGTCGCGTGGGACGTTCGGGGCTTCGACGTTGAGGATCTGGTAATCGCCGCCGCTGAGCAGCGTGGTGCAATGACGCCCGCCAGCCTGGCCTTCGCGGCCCGCTTTTTCAATGGTGTCGACACCGGAATTACCCGGAAAGAATTGCGCGAAATGCACGAGTGGCTTGGCCTCTGGTGTACGTTTGACGCTCGTGATGGCCACCCCGTCGCGCCCGATGGCAACAGCAAGCCAGCCATCTTTTTTCTTCGCTCTTTTAAACAGACGCATGCAAGCAGCCAGTGTTGATCGCAGAGTAAGTCGATACCGACAGAAGTCTTGATTATAGACAAGAGTGCCGCCGAGAATCACAAAATGTCGCAGTACCGGCAAAGAAGCGTGTGTACTGTGGCGCAGATGCGCCGAAAAAGAAAATAGGCGCTGCTCGCGCAGCGCCTATGTCATTCGACGCGATGCCTTTCGATCAAGCGGGCGCTTAATCGCAGGTCACGCCCTGCATGGTCGACAGCACTGGCAGTGCACCTGCAGTGCCAGCCGGGGTATACGTGATGAAGCAATTGGTCATCGAGGTAGGAATATTCTTCGGCTCAATTCTCAGTGCGCCGTTCGCCACCGTTGCCTTGTAATCGTCGTCCAGGCCAGCCGCATTGGCAAATGCAGTCGTGGCCTTTGGATAGCCATTCTCCATTCCTACTGAGACATTGCCGTCAACGAGAAACGCGGTTTCATTCGGTGCAATCAGTGCACGACCATGCAGCATCGCCGACGATGCGCTCAGCGCGCCACGGGCCGCCTGCAGCGACGCCTTGCGTGCGTCACCGCTCAGGCCTGTAAATTTCGGCAACGCGGTGGCAGCCAGAATGCCGAGAATCACGATCACGACGATCAGTTCGATCAGCGTAAAACCTGCTTGACCTGCCTTGTTGAAACCTTTGTTCATCAGTTCTCTCCGAAGATATTGGGTGGACGTTCTGTCGTCCAGTGCTCACGCTGAGCTGCTTGCACCGTGACGGCGCGCCTGCTGAATCCAACCGATTTAATTCCCCACACCATTATTGGCGCATGGAAACATCAGGCACAATTCTACCGTGATCCCATGACTTTCTTATGTCCGCACAGCAAATCTTTTCCACAAATGAAAAGAAATAATGCTTTGCTGCATGCCTACAACACAAACGGATATCACCGACAACTGATCGGCAACTTCCACCGCTTACTGCTTATGCAGAGCGGCATTACCCAAGTCCCATATCGGCAGGAAAATTCCCAGTGCCAGCACCAATACCATTGCACCCAGAAACGAAATCAGAATGGGCTCGATCTGGCTTGACAGGGTCTTGAGCTCATAGTCGACCTCGCGCTCATACATCTGCGCAATTTCGTCCATCAAATCGTCGAGCGAACCGGTTTCTTCGCCCACCGCAATCATTTGAAGCACGATCGGCGTGAATACATTGGCAGCAGTCGAGGTACGCAGAATGCTTTCGCCGCGCTCGACGCCGTCGCGCATCTGCTCGATGCGTGAACTGAGATAGGCGTTGTCGGCCGTCTGCGACACCACCGTCAGTGCCTGCACGATCGGCACACCGCTACGCATCGACAGTGCGAAGCTGCGCGCGAAGCGGGCCATGGTGGCCTTGTGAATGATCTTGCCGGCGATCGGCAGCCGCAATTTGTAGCGGTCCCAGGTCAGGCGCCCTGCCGGGGAGCGGGTCCAGGCGCGAAAGCCGAACCATGCTGCCACTGCTGCGCCAAGCAGCGTCGGCCACCAGGCCACCGTAAATTGCGAGGTCGCCAGCAGTACCCTCGTCATCAAGGGCAGCTCGGCGCCGAACGATTTGAACACCGCCGCGAATTTGGGAATGACGAACACGTTGACAACGATCATCGCCAGCACCATCGCAATCACGACAAAGGTCGGGTACCGCATTGCCGTCTTGACACGGTCACGCATGTCGCGGTCGAACTCGAGGTGGTCGAACAGGCGCAGGAACACTTCCTCCAGGCGCCCCGTCATCTCGCCGACCTTGACCATCGACAGGTAGAACGGTGTGAACACGGCCGGGTGACGGCCCATCGCGATGGACAGCTCGCGCCCGGCGTCGAGCGACTCGCGCAGGTCCTTGATGATGCGCGCGAACGACGTGCTGATGGCGGATTCCTGCAGCCCGGCCAGCCCGCGCATGATCGGCACGCCGGATTTGAGCAGCGTGTAGATCTGGCGGCTGAACAGCTGCACGTCCATCGACGTGACCTTTTTCTCGAACAGGCGCTCGCGCCAGCCGACGCTACTGCCGTTGCCGCCGCTCGTAGCGCGGCGCTTGGTCACGCTGATCTCGAGGGGCGTCACGCCGCTGCCGAACAACTGGTCGGCGACGGCGCCGCTGTCGGCGCCTTCGAGCACGCCCTGCAGCAGCTCACCGCGCCCGTCGCGGCCTTTATAGGCGAAAAATGGCATCGTTTATTGGCCTTCGCCTCAATCGTCGAACTGGTTACTGACCCGCATCGCTTCCGAGATCGTCGAGCGTCCTTGCACCGCCAGACTCACTGCATGGCGGCGTAGCGTGTCGCCGCGCATCTCGGCCTGGGCCACTTTCAGGAAGTGGCCCGGGTCCGGATGGTTGACGGCCTCGGTCACGGCGCGTGTCATTTCCAGCAATTCGTAGACGCCGGTGCGGCCCCGGTAGCCGGTGCCGTTGCAGTGCGAGCAGCCCTTGCCATGAAAGAAGCGCGTTGTCGCCGCCAGTTCCTTCAGTTCCGAGCGCAGCCATTCGACTTCGTTCGCCACCGGCTGGTAGTCGACCGTGCAGCTCTCGCAGATCACGCGCACCAGGCGCTGGGCCAGTACCGCTTGCAGCGAGCCGCCGACCATGTAGCGTGGCACGCCCATGTCCATCAGGCGCAGTGGCGTGCTGGCCGCATCGTTCGTGTGCAGCGTCGAGAGCACCAGGTGACCCGTCATAGCGGCGCGCAGACCGATCTGCGCGGTTTCCTGGTCACGCATCTCGCCCACCAGCACAATGTCCGGGTCTTGCCGCAGGGCTGAACGCAACACGCGCGCAAAGGACAGCTCGATCTTGTCATTGACCTGGACCTGATTGATGCCCGACAGGCGGTACTCGACCGGGTCTTCGACCGTGATCAGTTTCTTCTCGACCGAATTGAGTTCGGCCAGCGCGCTGTAGAGCGTCGTCGTCTTGCCGCTACCGGTCGGCCCGGTGACCAGCACCAGGCCGTTCGGCCGCGCGACAATTGCGCGAAAGCGCTCGACCAGGCGCGCCGGCATGCCGATCGCGTCCAGGCGCAGCGTGGTGCCACCCTGGTTCAACAGACGCATGACGACCGATTCGCCATACTGCGTCGGCATCGTCGAGATACGCACGTCGATGCGCTGGTTGCGCACCTTGACGGCAAAGCGGCCATCCTGCGGCAGGCGTTTTTCGGAGATGTCCAGGTCGGCCATCAGCTTGAGGCGCAGCGCCAGCGGCGTGGCCACCTTGAGGTCGGCCTCGGTCTGCAGGTGCAGCACGCCGTCGATACGAAAACGAATTTGCAGGCGTCCGTCCTGTGGCTCGATGTGGATGTCCGACGCGCGCACCTGCGCCGCGTCATCGAATACCGATTGCAGCAGCTTGACGATCGGGGCTTCTTCAAGACCAGGGTTCGCGGCCAGCGCCCCGAAGTCGATGGACACGTCGCCCAGATCGGCCTCGACCTCGCGCGCCAGGCCAGTGATCTCGCCAGTGCGGCGGTAAATGCGGTCGATCGCGCCCAGCACCTCGGTCTCGTTGACCACGGCCAGTTCGACGCCCTTCTTGATCAGGCGCGCGATTTCGTCGTACGCGAACAGGTCGGTCGGATCGGACACGCCCACCAGCATCGCGTCGCCACGGTCTTCCAGCACCAGTGCGCGAAAACGGCGCGCGGCCGTTTCGGGCAACAGCCGCACCAGGTCGGCGTTGATGTTGTAGAACTTGAGGTTGATATACGGGATATCGAGCTGGCGCGCCAGTGCGCCCGAAATCTGGTCTTCGGTGACGAAGCCGCTCTCGACGAACACGCGCCCCAGCTTGCGGCCGGTGCGCTTCTGGTCTGCCAGCGCCTGTTGAAGTTGTTCTTCGCTCAACAGCTTTTGTTGCATCAATACTTCGCCGAGACGCACTTTCTCTGGCCTTGCCATACCGTTCCTTGATTAAATTCTTGCAGCGTAGATTCTATGCCAGAAAGAATAAAAATTGACTCAAGGAATTAAAATGTGTCGGGTTTTGGCGTCAATGTCACCCGCGAACGATAGCGAAATGACAGCAATTCGATGATCAAGCGGATTGCAGACTGACAAACCCGGGGCAATACGATGGCGCCCAAATGCGCATGGCGCCAGACCAGGCTGGCGCCATGCGTTGGCGAGCGGCCGGCAGACCACTCTGTAGTGCCGGTCCGGCTGGCTTAACCAGCCTTGCGGCGGCGACCGATCATGCCAACGCCGGCCAGGCCAGCAAGCATCAGTGCGATCGTGCCTGGCTCTGGTACTTCGTTGATGTCATTTGGCAGGATCAGGCTTGGATCGGCGGCAGGCACTGCTGCGACCGGCTCCGTCCCTGGCTGGGTCGCATTGCCACCGCCCGTGTCGCCGGTGACAGGCGGCAGGCTGACGTCGACGCTGCCGCTACCGCCGGCTGCAGGTGCAGGTGCAGTGCTGCCACCGACTGCTGCACCACCGCCGGTCGAGCCGCCAGCGGCTGGCGCAGTCGCGCTGCCACCGCTCTGGCCCGTTTGACCTTGCACGATCTTGACACCGTCGCCGTCATTGATCACCGCCGCCGAATTGCCGAAACGTGCCGCCAGCAAGCCGTTGCCTGCGCTGAGCACGTAGCTGGCGTCAATGCCTTGTTGCACGAACAGCTTCTGGGCATCCGATTGCGACAGGCTGGCGCTGGCCTTGCCGACCAGTGCCGATGTCAGGTCCGAGTTTGCATTATGTGCAATGCCGCCAACCAGGCTGACACCGCTACCGAGCACGCCGGAGCCGATCACGCTGGAACCGTTACCCGTGGTCCAGCCGCTCTGGAACGCAGGCTGCGAGGTCGAAGAGACGACATCAGCCTGGGCTACCCCGGCGGAGATCAGAAGCGAAGCAACAACAAGGTGGCGAATTGACATGAAAGTAACTCCTAGAAAATTAAAGATTTATTCTTTTTACAAGCACGAAGCCATCCTAGCATGCGTTATGGAAACCCAACTAATGGTTTCGATCAAATTGTGCATGCTGTATTTGAGCCGATTACATCCTGTTTATTCCACATGGACTCGGATAAAGAGAACAATTTTCGGATTTATCATGGAAAAATGATGTACATCAAACCACAATCCAAAAAGCAACCTTGATAAATTTATAGCAATTGTCATGCAATTTTGTCATTGACGCCCATGACAATGACGGTTCATGCATAAAGGCGCACACAGTGCCAGCTGACGCGGCTCAGGTTGCAGGCCAAATGGTTCATGTATTCGCACGGGCTGATGAACTCAGTTCCAGTACGCAAGGTGGCAGATCCGGTCGACGCGCACCACACCACTGCTTTCCGATGACCAGAGCACCTGCTTGCATTGCAACCACGGGCATCAACAGATAACGCTGACTGCGCCAACGAAAAAGGCCGCATCCCGAAAGATGCGGCCTCGATCAGCAACGGCGCAAACCGCCGCCCTGATGTGAAAAATTTACTTGGCGGTGGCGCTGGCAGTTGCCCCAGCTGTTGGAACGACCACCATATACGGCATCACGCGCGACGCCATCCGAACGTCCGTCTTGAGCATCCCGACCTCGTCTGCCAGGATGTTGGCCGTTTCTTGCAGCATGACGTCCTTGGCATCCTTGGCAGCTTTCTCGGCCGCCAGTTCGGATTGCAGATTACGCTCGTCTGCCTGCAGACCGTCATCCTGGCGCGCTGCGCCGCGCATGGCGACGACCGATTTCTTGGCCTTGGTCGGATCCGGCGTTTCGGCGCGCTTTTCCTTGCTGCCCGGACCGCTGGCAGGTTCGTCCGGCGTCACCGACGTGCCGCCCAGGCGGGCTTCACGCAGCTTCGAACGGGCATCCTGCGTGTCGCGTTCCTTGCGGCGCACGGCCTCGTTCAGCGAGATCACGTTTTCCTTGCGCAGCTTGAGCACCTCGGCGATATCTTCTTGCAGGAACTGGAAATCCTTGTCCTTGGCGATACGCGCTTCATGCCGTTGCTGCAGCGGTGCCACCAGTTCTTTCAGATCGCCTGCCGGCATGTAGGTGGCCGGCTTGATCGCCACCCATGGCAACGCATTGTCGTACGACGATTCGCCAAAGCTGTCGAGATCGGTCATGACCGGCAGCTTGATGTCCGGCGTCACGCCGCGCAGCTGCGTGGTGCCGCCATTGATGCGGAAGAACTGGGCGATCGTCATCTTCAGCTCGCCATAACGGGCTTTTTCACCCGGTGCGAAACGGTCGAGGTCGATCAGCGTCTGGACCGTACCCTTGCCGAAGCTCGGCTCGCCAATCACGAGACCGCGGCCGTAATCCTGGATCGCCGCCGCAAAAATCTCGGACGCCGAGGCCGAACCACGGTTGATCAGCACGCCCATCGGGCCATCCCACGCCAGGCCGGCCTTGACGTCGCTTTCGACTTCGACGCGCCCTTCGGCCGTGCGCTGCATCACGACCGGGCCCTTGTCAATGAACAGGCCCGTCAGTTCGACAGCCTCGGTCAGCGAACCGCCGCCGTTGTTGCGCAAGTCGATCAGGACATTGTCGACCTTGTCTTTCTTGAGCTCGACCAGGATGCGCTCGACGTCGCGCGTGGCGCTGCGGAAGTCTTTTTCACCCTTGCGACGGCCTTCGAAGTCTTGATAGAAGGTTGGCAGCGCAATCACGCCGATGCGGCGCTCGACGCCGTTTTCCTTGACCTTGATGATCGACTTCTTGGCGGCCTGCTCTTCCATGCTGATCTTGTTACGGACCATCGACACGCTCACGTGCTTGGCGTCAACGCCGCCATCGCCCGGAATCACGTCCAGACGGACGGTGGTGCCTTTCTCGCCACGCACCAGCGCGACCACGTCGTCCAGGCGCCAGCCAAGCACGTCGGTGAACGGCGCGTTGCCCTGCGCGACGCCGACGATGCGATCGCCCACCTTGAGCTTGCCCGATTTTTCAGCCGGGCTGCCAGGGACGACCTCGCGGATGATCGTGTAGTCGTCACGCGACTGCAGCACGCAGCCGATGCCTTCGAGCGACAGGCGCATCGCGATATCGAAGTTGTCGGCCGAGCGCGGCCCCAGGTAATTGGTGTGCGGCTCGATGGCGGTGGCATACGCGTTCATGAACATCTGGAACACGTCTTCATTGTTCAACTTGCCGATGCGGTTGACGTAGTTCTCGTATCGCTTGTCGAGCGTTTCGCGGATCGATTTGTCATCCTTGCCGGCGAGCTTCAGGCGCAGCCAGTCGTTCTTGACGCGTTTGCGCCACAGATCGTGGATTTCATCTTCGCTCTTGGCCCACGACGCTTTTTCGCGGTCCAGTTGCATCGTTTCTTCGGTCGAGAAGTCGAAGTTGCCCTTGAGCAGACTACGCGCGTACGCCATGCGTTCGCCGAAGCGCTTCTGGTACATGTTGTAGATCGAGAACGGCGCGTTCAGGTCTTCGTTGTTGATGGCATCGTCCATCTTCGTGCGCAGGGCGCCGAAGCTGTCGAGGTCAGCCTGAACGAAATACAGCTTTTCGCTGTCGAGCCCTTCGAAGTATTTATCGAAAATCTTGGCCGACATGGCGTCGTCGAGCGGCACCGGGCTGTAGTGATAGCGGCCCAGCACGCGCGAGGCCCACAGGGCGGCCTGGGTCTGGGCGGCGATCGGCTTCATGTCGGCGGGAATGGCCGGGGTGGCGGCTTTGCCGGCAGGCTTGGCTGCAGATTTCGCCGAATCGGCGGGCTTGGCCGGAGCCGGTGGCGTTGCGACGGCAGCGGATTTCTCGGGCTGCGCGGTCACCACATGGGCGGACATGGCAAACGCCATGGCGGCGAGGAGCACGTGCTTCTTCATTCTGCGATTCTCCGAACGGGATTCCTGTTGCGGTTGCGGCATGGCGCAAGGCAAACCTGCCATACCGCGCTTTTCGATCCATTCTACAGGTAGAACGGCGCGCCAGAGGCAGCCTGACCCGCTTGCGCTACCGCAAATGCAGTCAATTAAGGTTGCCGTAAGCCTGCTTTGGCCCCGGTCTTTACCCTTTGACAAGCGCCGTCAGTGCGCTGCCGTAGTACCAGAGCAGCGCCAGCACGAGCAGTAGCGGCGCCCACGGCCACGAGCGGGCGGCGAGCTTCCAGTCGACGGGCGATGGCCAGAACGACAGGAACTGTGGCGCCAGAAACAGCGTCAACGCCAGGTCGACCGGCTCGAACGCCAGCCCGTGCCGTGTACGCCACCACGCGACACCCAGCGGCACGAACAGCACCAGCAGCGGCGCCAGCGCGGCCGGCGCCGCGTTGTACCAGCGCAGGTTGGCAAACGTGACCGAGCCCAGTTCCCAGTTGTGCGCGCCCGCCTTGCTGCCCTTCGCCCGCTTGATGCGGCGCGGCAACACGCTCATCCCGACCGGTTCGGCGTTGGTCAACAGGCCCACCGAGAAGTGCGCCAGCTCGTGGCACAGCGTGCCGGCGGCGGTGAACACGAAAAAGACCGGGTGCGCGGCCGAGGCCATCCACAGCAGGAACGCCAGCGCGGCCGACGGCATCAGGTAGATCAGGATGTCGAGCGACGCTGCTGCCATGGCGCAGGCGGCGGCGGGGAGCCAGGCGCTGCAGCCGGCGAGCATCGTGTCAGCGTGCGTAGAAGCAGCGCCCGCACGCCTGGCGGTAGCTTTCGTTGCCGCCGATACTGACCTGCTCGCCTTCGCGGATACGGCGCCCCTGCTCGTCGACGCGGATATTCATCGTCGCCTTCTTGCCGCAGGTGCAGATGTTCTTGATTTCCTCGATATCGTCGGCCAGCGCCAGCAGATAGGCCGAGCCGGGGAACGGCTCGCCGCGAAAGTCACTGCGCAAGCCGTAGCAGATCACGGGCACGCCGCGCAGCTGGGCCAGCTGGTGCAGCTGGCTGACCTGGGCCGCCGTCAGGAACTGCGACTCGTCCACCAGCAGGCAGGCCACGTTCCCGACCTGGTCGAGGAAGTTCGTGTCCGCATGAAAGACCTCGGCCGACCGCTGCGCGCCCAGGCGCGACGTGATCACGCCAACGCCGTAGCGGTTGTCGATCGCAGCCGTGTACAGCCTGACCTGCTGGCCCTGCTCTTCATAGTTATGCGCGACCTGCAACAGGGCCGTCGATTTGCCGGCGTTCATCGCCGAGTACCTGAAATAAAGTTTGGCCACTGCCCTGTCCTGCCTGTCTATCCGATGCCACGAAGGCTGCGATTATAGCGTGCCGGCAACCTGCATCGCCAGCCCATCGCCGCCTGATCACAGTCCAATCGTCACTTGCCCGGATGGTATTTCCGCTCGAGATTGCGCTCGATATCTTCCTTGTAGAACAGCACGTCCTTGAACTCGCCGCGCGCATACATGGCAGCCTGATCGTTGAAGTGCGGCGAGCGGGGATCGCTGCTCTGGCCGCCGGCCAGGATGCTCTTGGCACGCACCTTCGGACCGAACTCGACGGCGGCAACGAAGCTGTTACCGCGGTCGCCGTAGATGCGCTTCGTGGTTTGCTTGGCCGTCATGCCGAACGACGCGAGCGAACCCCAGTTGGCCGACGGGAACGCCACAGGAATGCTCGGCTTGCTGTCATCGTATTGCTGGTCGACGGCGCCCGACAGACGCTGGAAGCGGTTGATCTCGCCCCACGGCGTGCGCCAGTCGCCGAAGTCAGCGGTCAGTTTGTCCGATGCGCGCAGCAGGCCGTCGAGCCGTTCCGCCGGGGTCAAGCGCTGGGCGATGTAATCGACCGGCGGGACAGCCTCACTTTTTGCGCGCGCGCCATGCTGCGCCACCAGGTCCTGGCCCCAGTAGACGGCCAGCGACGTGGGCACGGAATCGATGGCGTAGCGCATGTTCCAGCTGCGCAGTGCATCGATCTGGTCCCCCAGCGCCGCCTTGCGCGGATCTTCCGGCGGCAAGGCGTCGTAGTCGGCAATCACGGCCGGCACCAGCGGCTCGAACGCCTGCAGGCGCGTGTCGTACGAGGCCGCGATCAGGCTGTCGATGTCGAGCCCCTTGGCATCCTTGAACACGCGCGCCGCATTGCGGCCGCGCGCATTCTCGGGCAACGACCACATATATGACGGGTAGTTCGCGCACTTGGGGCTGCTCACGCCGGCCGCCGTGCAGGGCCAGTTGTTGGTATTGAAGATGTAACCGCTGGCCGGGTTGAACAGCGTGATCGTCTCGTCGATCTCGTGCAGGCGCTGCCATTCATTGGCGGGATTGCTGCCATCCACCGGGCGCGTCCAGTCCACGCGCGGGTCGCGCTTCGGGATGAAATTGCCGTGGAAGTAAGCGATATTGCCCTTCGCATCGGCATACACCGTGTTGTTGGACGCATTGGTGCGCAGCTCCATCGCCTTGTAGAACGCGCTGTAGTCGCGTGCCTTGGTGCGGGTGTACGACTGGGTCAGCGCATTGACGGGGTCGTCCATGAGCTTGACCGACACCCACTTGCCGCCCTCGGCGCGCACGACCGGGCCGTGGTGCGTGAAGTACGCGGTGACGCTGCGGCTGGCCATGGTGCCATCGGGCATCTTGTACGGCAGCGCGATCGCGACCTTGCGCATCGGCGCCTCGTGCTTGCCGTATTTGTAGAAGAATTCGCCATTGCGGTCGACGATCGTTTCCAGATACTCGTCGATCACGTCACCGCCACCGGACGTGTGCATCCAGCCCAGCTTGTCGTTGAAACCCTGGTAGATGAAGAACTGCCCCCAGGTCACAGCGCCATAGGCGTTCAGGCCCTCTTCGCTGACCATGTGCACTTCGGGCCGGAAGTAGAACGACGTGTGCGGATTGATCATCAACAGCGCGTGGCCATTGGCACTCAGTTTCGGCGCGATGGCAAAGCCGTTCGAGCCACGCGGTTCGGGGGCGAAGCCACGCGGGTCATCGCGTTGTGCACGCAATTGTCCGCTCAGTTGTGCATTCGATTGCGCCACTGCCGGGCGCTTGCCATAGAACGCGGCCAGATCGTCCAGCTCGATCGACTCGATGTCGCCGCCGATGCTGCCCTCGCTGAAAGCCAGCGCCATCCACGGCTCGAAGTGGGTCAGGAGCTTGGGCTTGACCTCCGGATGCGTGTACAGGTAATAGTTCAGGCCATCGGCAAACCCCTTCATCAGGTTCTGCAGCCAGGCGGGACTGGCGGCATAGCGTGCCTGCATGGCGGCCGGCTGGACGTACAGCTTCATGCGCAGGTCGCGCCAGATCTCGGCCTCGCCCTCGACTTCGGCCAGGCGCCCCATCGCATTGATGTAATTGAGCTCGATGCGGTTGAAGTCGTCCTCGGCCTGCGCGTACAGCGTGCCGAACACCGTGTCGGCATCGGTGCGCCCGAACACGTGCGGAATGCCCCATTTGTCGCGCAGGATCGTCACGCGCTCGGCCGTCGCCTTCCAGCGCGCGACCGTGTCGGCGCTCGGCGCGGCCTGGACACTGGTCGCCGTGATCGGCGTCTTCTTCGGCGCGACGGCCAATGACGGCGCGGTGGCGCCGATCAGGAGCAAGCCGAGCAATGCCGGCGTGAACGAACGTGACGTGGGCATCTGGGCTGGCTCCTTCAGGGCGTGGCGGGATTAGTCTGCGCCGAGACCGGCGTTGACGAGGCGTTGTTTGAGGCGTTCGTTTTCGGTCAGCAGCGTGGCCAGGCGGTCTTTGAGCGCTGCGCGCTCGCTGCGCAGCGTGGCCAGCTCGTCGGCCGGATCGACCACTTCCTTCTCTTTGCGCGGGCGGGCTGCGCTTTTCTGTTCGCGCACCTGGCGCGCGGCCTGCTGCAATTCCTTGCGTCCGCCCGCGACCGCAGCGAGCTGCGCCGACTCCGGCAACTGCGCCACATTGGCGGCGGCATTGATCGAGATGGTGCCGGCGCGCACGGCTTCGCGCAGCTCGGGCGTGGCGGCTTTCTGGATCCGCTCGATCTGGCTGATCGTATTGCTCGACACGCGCGCCGCGCGGGCGACGTCTTCGCGCGTGTTCCATGGCGGCGAGGTGGCATCCGGCGCCGCGTCGGCATCAAGGGCTTCGTCGGCCGGGCGCTCGGCGACGCGCGCGGTGACGATTTCTTTTTTCTTCAGTGCCAGCACGCCGCGCTGGAAGTCCGACACGCTGCGGCGTGCCAGGTGGTTATCGATCATCCACAGCATGACGTCCTGGATGGTGTCGAAGCTGTTGTTGTGGACGGTGCGAAACGGGATGCCATGCTGTTGGCACAGTTCATAGCGGTTATGGCCGTCGATCAGGGTATCGCGCCAGAGCACCAATGCGTCGCGGCAACCTTCGGCGAGCAGGCTGCGCTCAAGCGCCTCGCGTTCAATGGCGGTGAGCGGATCGACGAAAGCACGCAATTCGTCGTTGATCGTGATATTCAATTCGGGTCCTTGCTTGTCATACTGGAAGCGGTCGTCGTGGCTGAGGTGCCGCATGGCATGCTACACCATCTGCCCGGTGCGGCTGTCAGGCCCTGCGATGGCCGTGTGGATGAGCGCATTCGCGCTGGAAGCTGTCCAGTGCGCGTCTGCGCGCGAAGATCGCGTCGGATCTCGCTGGATAATTCGTGGTGCGGGCAGCCGGAATCGAACCGGCACGCCTCACGGCGGCAGATTTTAAGTCTGATGCGTCTACCAATTTCGCCATGCCCGCGCCGCCAGGATTGTACTACGTGGAGCAACACGGGTGTTAGTGGCTGAGCTGCCGTGAATACCCACTGTCAATGTGGCTATTCAGACAAACTGCTTCAGGTTTCAAGGGAGCGCGGCCTTCGGGCAAGCTGACATAAAATCAATTCATTATTCTGTCATTTCATTTCGCCCGGCTGGCGCCAGCGCACCGACACCAACGCCACGGTGAACAACGTACTGTATACAAGGAACTTCCAAACATGGAACAATTTAGGGAAATCAAGCTGTCCCGGCGCGATGTCTTGATCGCCGGCGCGGTCTCGGCCTCGGCCGTGGCAATGCCCGGCGCAAGCGCGCAACCGGCCGCCAATGCAGCGGCCGCCAATCCGGAGCCGGTCAAGGTCGGCGTATCGTTCAATGTCAACGGCAAGGACGTCAAGCTCGAACTCGACACGCGCACGACGCTGCTCGACGCACTGCGCGAACACCTGCACCTGACCGGCACCAAAAAAGGCTGCGACCAGGGCCAGTGCGGCGCCTGCACCATCATCATGGATGGCCGCCGCATCAATTCGTGCCTGTCGCTGGCGATCATGCACGACGGCGCCAAGATCACCACGATCGAGGGCCTCGGCACGCCGGACAAACTGCACCCGATGCAGGCTGCCTTCGTCAAGCACGACGGCTACCAGTGCGGGTACTGTACCCCGGGCCAGATCTGTGCCAGCGTGTCGGTGATCGAAGAAATTCGCGCCGGCATGCCAAGCCACGTTACGGCCGACCTGAATGCCAAGCCACAAATGACCGTGGAAGAAATCCGTGAGCGCATGAGCGGCAACATCTGCCGATGTGGCGCCTACTCCAACATCATCGATGCCATCAAGGAAGTGGGAGGGGTCAAAGCATGAAGGTCTTTACTTACCAACACGCCACCACGCCCGCACAGGCAGCCCAGACTGTCGCGCGCACACCAGGCGCGCGCTTCATCGCTGGCGGCACCAACCTGCTCGACCTGATGAAGCTCGAGATCGAAACCCCGGGCGCCCTGATCGACGTCAACAAGCTGGGCTTCGACAAGATCGAGCCGACCGCCAACGGCGGCCTGCGCATCGGCGCCTTTGTGCGCAACACCGATCTGGCATCCGACCCGCGCGTGCGCAAGGACTACGCCGTGCTGTCGCGCGCGCTGCTGTCGGGCGCCTCGACCCAGTTGCGCAACAAGGCAACGACGTCGGGCAATCTGCTGCAGCGTACCCGCTGCTCATACTTCTACGACACCGCGCAAAAGTGCAACAAGCGTCAGCCAGGCAGCGGTTGCGCCGCCATTGGCGGCTTCACGCGCAGCCTCGCCGTCGTCGGCACGAGCGATGCCTGCATCGCCACGCACCCGAGCGACATGGCCGTTGCCATGCGCCTGCTGGACGCCGAAGTCGAGACCGTGCGCGCCGATGGCAGCAAGCGCACCATCCCGATCGCCGACTTCCACCGCCTGCCGGGCAATACCCCACACATCGAAACGGTGCTCGAGCCAGGTGAACTGATCACCTATGTGACCCTGCCAAAGCCACTGGGCGGCGTGCACGCATACAAGAAAGTGCGTGACCGCGCGTCGTATGCGTTCGCGCTGGTGTCGGTTGCCACCGTGATCATGCCGGACGGCAGCGGCCGCGTGGCCGTCGGCGGCGTGGCCCACAAGCCATGGCGCGTCGAAGCCGCCGAGCAGCAGATGGGCGCCGGTGCCAAGGCCGTGGCTGATCGCCTGATGGCCGGCGCGAAGACCACCGAAGAAAATGCCTTCAAGGTGCCTTTGGTCCACCGTATTTTGGCCGCAGCAATGCAAGACGCAAAGAAAGCCTAAGCCATGAAATTCATTACTCCAGCAACCACCAATCCGATTGACCGCATGCGCTATGTCGGTCAGCCAACCAACCGCATCGACGGCAAGCTCAAGACCACCGGCAGTGCGCCGTACGCGTACGAGCACCACAAAGAAGTGCCGAACGCCGCGCAGGGCTTCGTCGTCGGCTCCGGCATCGCCAAGGGCCGCATCGCGTCGATCGATATCGAGGCTGCACGCCGTGCACCGGGCGTGCTGGCTGTCGTCACCGCCGAAAACGCCGGCAAGCTGGGCAAGGGTGACATGAACACCGCCCACCTGCTGGCCGGCCCGAACATCGAGCACTATCACCAGGCCGTCGCGCTGGTGGTGGCCGAGACGTTCGAGCAGGCGCGCGCAGCTGCCGCCCTGGTCAAGGTCAACTACACGGTCCAGAAGGGCCGTTACGATCTGGACGCCGAAAAAGGCAATGCCGTCAAGCCAACCGGCGAGCAAGATCCGCCAGACACCAAGGCCGGTAACTTCGCGCGTGGCTTCGAGACCTCGCCCGTCAAACTCGACGCCACCTACCACACGCCGGACCAGTCGCACGCGATGATGGAGCCGCATGCCTCGACCGCCTACTGGGAGGGCGACAAGGTCACCGTCTACACGTCGAACCAGATGGTGGCATGGTGCCGCAGCGACCTGGCAAAGACGCTCGGCGTTGGCAAGGACAAAGTGCGCGTGGTCTCGCCGTACGTCGGCGGCGGCTTCGGCTCGAAACTGTTCCTGCGCGCCGATGCGCTGCTGGCAGCCCTGGGTGCACGCGCGGCCAAGCGGCCGGTCAAGGTCTCCCTGCACCGTCACCTGATCTTCAATAACACGACGCACCGTCCTGCAACCATCCAGCGCATCCGCATCGGCGCCGGCCGTGACGGCCGCATCATGGCCATCGGCCACGAAACCTGGAACGGCAACCTGCCAAAAGGCAGCGCCGAAACGGCAACTGCGCAAACGCGCCTGCTGTACGCCGGTCCGGATCGCATGACCACCACCCGCGTGGCCGTGCTCGATCTGCCGGAAGGCAACGCGATGCGTGCACCGGGCGAAGCGCCGGGCATGATGGCGCTCGAAGTGGCGATGGACGAGATGGCCGAAAAGCTGAACATGGACCCGGTCCAGTTCCGCATCCTGAACGACACCAAGGTCGATCCGGAAAAGCCGATCCGCAAGTTTTCCGAGCGCCGCTTCATCGAATGCATGCGCATGGGCGCCGACAAGTTCGGCTGGGCCAAGCGCAATCCGAAGCCGGGCCAGGTCCGCGAAGGCCGCTGGCTGATCGGCCACGGCGTGGCGTCTGCCTTCCGGAACAGCCCGGTGATGAAATCGGGCGCGCGCGTCAAGCTGGGCACCGATGGCCGCGTGACGGTGGAAACCGACATGACCGATATCGGTACCGGCAGCTACACGATCATCGCGCAGACCACGGCCGAAATGCTGGGCGTGCCGCTCGATCGCATCGATGTGCGCCTGGGCGACTCCGCATTCCCGGCATCGTCGGGTTCGGGTGGCCAGTGGGGCGCCAACAGTTCCACGTCGGGCGTGTACGCGGCCTGCGTCAAACTGCGTGAGCAGGTTGCCGCCAAGCTGGGCGTGAACGAAGCCGACGCCGAATTTGTCGATGGCACCGTGCGCGTGGGCAGCAACAGCCAGCCGCTGACCAAGGCAGCAGCGGGTGGTGAGCTCGTTGGCGAGGACACGATCGAATTCACGGGCGGTCTGGACAAGAAGAACCAGCTGTCGACCTTCGGCGCGCACTTCGTCGAAGTCGCGGTCGATTCGATCACGGGCGAAACGCGCGTGCGCCGCATGCTGGCCGTGTGCGCAGCAGGCCGTATCCTGAACCCGATGCAGGCACGCAGCCAGGTCATCGGCGGCATGACGATGGGTATCGGCGGCGCGCTGATGGAGCACCTGGTGGTCGACAAGCGCCTGGGCTACTTCGCCAATCACGACATGGCAACCTACGAGGTGCCGGTGCACGCCGACGTGCCGCACCAGGAAGTCATCTTCCTGAAGGAAGAAGATGAAATCTCGTCGCCGATGAAAGCCAAGGGTATCGGCGAGCTGGGTCTGTGCGGTGTCGCTGCGGCAGTCGCCAACGCGATCTACAACGCAACCGGCGTGCGCGTGCGTGAATACCCGATCACGCTCGACAAGCTGATCGAAAAGATGCCGCTGTCGGCTTGATGGTCGATTGAAGTGCCAATGGCAGCGGCAACACGCCGCTTGCCATGATGTCCCCCGCCCTCGTGCCCGCCGTCCCTGGCGGGCACGAGGCGCCCCTCTCTTTTTCCGGTGCACCGAACCCTCCCCCGCGCGACGCGGATGCGAACAAAGGCCGAGCCCATGAAATTCAACACCCCTGCTACTACCAATCCCATCGACACGCTGCGCCACGTGGGCAAGCCGTACGACCGCGTCGATGGCCCGCTCAAGTGCACCGGCCAGGCACCGTATGCCTATGAACACCACGCCGCCGTACCGGACGCCGCCCACGGCGTGATGGTCGGCGCGACGATCGCCAAGGGTACGATCCTCGCGATTGACGACGCGGCAGCCCGCCGCGCGCCCGGCGTACTGGCCGTTGTCACCGCAGCCAACGCCGGCGCACTGGGCAAGGGTCAGAAGAATACGGCCCGGCTCCTGGCCGGGCCCGAGGTCATGCACTACCACCAGGCCGTTGCCCTTGTGGTCGCCGAAACGTTCGAGCAGGCGCGCGCTGCTGCCCATCTGGTCAAGGTCAGCTACCGCGAGGCCAAGGGCAGCTTCGATCTGGCCAGCGTCAAGGACAGCGGTACCCCGCCCAAGGGCGAACGCAACTCGCCGCCCGACACCCGCGTCGGCGACTTCGAGCGCACCTTCGACAGCGCCCCCGTCAAGCTCGACGCCACCTACACGACGCCCGACCAGGCGCACGCGATGATGGAGCCGCATGCGACCACCGCGCGCTGGGACGGCGACAAGCTCACGGTCTGGACCTCGACCCAGATGGTCGACTGGTGCCGCACCGATCTGGCCAAGACGCTGAATATCGGCAAGGACAAGGTGCGTGTCGTCGCGCCCTACATCGGCGGCGGCTTCGGCGGCAAGCTGTTCCTGCGCACCGACGCCGTGCTGGCCGTGCTGGGCGCCCGCGCCGCCGGCCGCCCCGTCAAGGTGGCCCTGCAGCGCCACCAGATTTTCAACAACACGACCCACCGGCCCAAGACCATCCAGCGCCTGCGCATCGGCGTGGGCCGCGATGGCCGCATCCAGGCCATCGGCCACGAAACGTGGAACGGCAACCTGCCGGGCGGCCGGCCCGAGGTCGCCACGCAGCAAACGCGCCTGCTGTACGCCGGCGCGCACCGGATGACGGCAACACGCGTGGCCGTGCTCGATATGCCAGAGGGCAATTCAATGCGCGCACCGGGCGAGGCGCCGGGCATGATGGCGCTGGAAATCGCGATGGATGAACTTGCCGAGAAGCTCGGGATGGACCCCGTGCAACTGCGCATCCTGAACGACACCAAGGTCGACCCGGAAAAACCGAACCGCCCGTTTTCCGAGCGGCGCCTGGTCGAATGCCTGCGCACCGGGGCCGAACGCTTCGGCTGGAAAAGTCGCAATGCCAAGCCGGCCCAGGTCCGTGAAGGCCAGTGGCTGATCGGCCATGGTGTTGCGGCGGCCTTTCGCAACAGCCCCGTGGTCAAGTCGGCCGCGCGCGTGCGCCTGGGTACGGATGGCATCCTGACCGTGGAAACGGACATGACCGACATCGGCACCGGCAGCTACACGATCATCGCGCAGACGGCCGCCGAGATGCTGGGTTTGCCGCTCGAGCGCGTGAAGGTGAATCTAGGCGACTCGGACTTTCCCGTGTCCGCCGGGTCGGGTGGCCAATTCGGCGCCAACAGCGCGACAGCCGGCGTGTACGCCGCCTGCGTCAAGCTGCGCGAGCAGATCGCCGCCAGGTTGAACATGACGGACCCGGTGTTTGCCGATGGCGTCGTGCGTGCTGGCAGCGCCAGCCAGCCGCTGGCCGAGGCAGCCGAGGGTGGTGAACTGGTGGCCGAGGATGTCATCGAATTCGGCGAGCTGGCGAAAAAGAACCAGTTATCCACCTTCGGCGCGCATTTCGTCGAAGTCGCGGTCGACTCAAGCACGGGCGAGACGCGCGTGCGGCGCATGCTGGCCGTCTGCGCGGCAGGCCGCATCCTGAACCCGAAGTCGGCGCGCAGCCAGGTGATCGGCTCGATGACAATGGGTGTGGGTGGCGCGCTGATGGAACACCTGGTGGTCGACCAGCGCCTGGGCTTCTTCGCCAACCACGATATGGCGACCTACGAAGTGCCGGTGCATGCCGACATTCCCCACCAGGACGTGATCTTCCTCGATGAAGAAGACGAGTATTCGTCACCGATGAAGGCCAAGGGTGTGGGTGAACTGGGGCTGTGCGGCGTGGCGGCCGCCATTGCCAATGCGGTCTACAACGCCACTGGCGTGCGGGTGCGCGAGTATCCGGTCACGCTCGACAAGCTGCTGGAGAAGATGCCGCTGCCGGTCTAGTCGCCGTCGACGACGATGCAGTTGCGCCCGCTGTCCTTGGCGGCGTACAACGCGCCGTCGGCGGCCGCGATCAGCGCCGCCTCGTCGTTCCGGCGCGCGCGGTCAAACGCGGCCACGCCCACGCTGAGCGTCACGTGGCGGTCGTGTGCACCCGGGGCTTGCGGCAGGTGCAATGCGACGATGTGAGCGCGAATGCGCTCGGCCATTGCGCGCGCCTGCTCAAGCGTGGTGTCGGGCAGGATTGCCGCGAATTCTTCGCCGCCGTAGCGCGCGGCCAGGTCGGCGGGGCGCTTCAGGATGCCTGCGATCTCCTGCGCCACGCGGATCAGGCAAGCGTCGCCTTCCTGGTGGCCGAAGTGATCGTTATAGGCCTTGAATGTATCGATATCAAACATCAGCAGCGCCAGCGGCGCATCGGCCCGCTGGGCGCGGCGCAGTTCACGCGTCAGCGTGGCGTCGAACTGGCGGCGGTTGGCAATGCCGGTCAGGCCGTCGATGAACGAGCGCGCACGCATTGCTTCGGCGTGTTCCAGCAGGCGCCGTTCGCGCTCTGACGTGTCGCTGATATCGCGGATTTCAATCAGGCAGAAGCGCTGACCGCCATCGTCAAACGGCGTGACAGCCACCGCCTGGTCGATCAGGTCGCCGTCGAAACTGCCGGCGGGGCGTAGCGGGAAAGGGTTGCGGGTGCTGGCGTCTGGCACATGGGACGTCGCTGTTCCATCGCTCAGTGCCACCTGCACCGCGGCTTCGACGCGCGAGCCGCGCAGGCCGGGAAAGACCTCGATCAACGGATGGCCGATCACGCGCGCCGCGCCGCGGCCGCAGCGTGGCACCAGCCAGGCGTTCCAGTGGACGATGCAGGCTTGCGCATCGAGCACGATCACGCCGCAATCGAGCAGATCGAGCGTACGGGATACGAGTCCGGGCGCCAGACCGGGCGTTGGCGTCATCACCGCGTCAAGCTTGCTGGCCGAGCATGTGCCAGGCCATGGCGCAGCAGAGAATCACGACGCAGCACAGCAGGCCATAGACGAAGATACGCATCGACGTGGCCAGCCCGGTGACGGCGCGGTTGGCGTTATCACCGAGCTTGCCGCGCTTGCGCGCGCTGTTCATCAGCATCGAAAAGAAGATGAACAACGTCGCGCAAATCAGGACGACTTTCATGACGGCCTTCCGTTGACTAGGTGCGCACTGCCACGAGCACGAGCGCCACGACGGACAGCAGACCGGACAGCGCTGCGGTCACGCCCATCCACGTCATCTTCTGGCGCTGGGCATCCATCTTGGCAATCAATTGCGCATTCTGGTCGGCCAGGTTGGCGATGATCTCGGAAGCCGAGCGCATCTGGTTGCGCAGGTCGGTGATCTCGGCATCATTGCGCTCGACGCTGCGGATCAGGATGTCGAACACGTCTTCTTCTTGCCCCGCCATCTCGGGCGCCATGCCCATCGGCCCATCGGGCATGCCCTGCCGGTTGCGGTTGACCGTGTCCCACAGGCGTCGCGCGCCATTTGCCACCTGCGGCGCTGCGCTGATCACGTCGCTCCAGGGAACGGTTCTCAATACTGTCCACCAACCTGCTGCCATACCTGCTCCTCATCAATCGTTGTATTCCTGAGCATACCATTGCGGCGTGCTGCGGCCAAATGCCACACGCGTCGCGCGCCGCCGGAACACGGTGCGACGCATCCGGCCGCCTTGCGCTACCATGACCCGCATGTGTGGACGACTTGACCAAAGCCAAACGGCCCGTTACTACGCCAGCGTAATCGGCTGGCTCGACGCCGTGTATGACAGCGAATCCGAACCGGCCTTTAACGTGCCGCCCGGCACCTATCGCCCTGTGCTGCATTTGCAGGACGGCGAACGGCGCGTGGACGACGTGTACTGGAGTTATCAGGCGCGCTGGGCCAAGGGCAAGGTGCCGGTGACGATCAACGCACGTCTCGACAAGCTGGACAATCGCTACTGGCGCGGCCTGCTCAAGTCGGGCCGCGCGCTGGTGCCTGCCTCGGGCTGGTACGAGTGGACGGGCGAAAAAGGCAGCAAGCAACCGTGGCATATCCACCGCAAGGACGGCGCGCCGCTGTTCATGCTGGCGCTGGCCAACTTCGGCAGTTTCACTGAAAACCGCGCCGAAGCGGGCTTTGTCATCGTGACCGACGATGCCTCGGGCGGCATGCTCGATATTCATGACCGGCGCCCGGTCGTGCTCGACGCGCAGGATGCCGAACGCTGGCTCGATCCGGCGCTGTCGAGCGAAGAGGCGTTGACCCTGGCCCGCTCGGCTGCCCTGCCCCCGGACGCGTTCGCCTGGCACGAAGTCAGCACCCAGGTCAATCGTGCCGGCGCCGGCGGCGCCGAGCTCGCGCAGCCCATCCACAGCGACGCCTGAGCCGATCGCCCGCAGCACCGGGCGGCACCGATGTCGTGGAGCTTGGCACTTGGTTGATCTGGATCGAACCGGAAATGCAACCAAACGTCGGGTTCGGCAGTCTTAATGGATTGCTACCACACGTGAGGTGAATCCATGGGCGAATACATGCAAATCCGGGGCCTGCTGCAAGAGGGTGAAGAATACGCTGGTCTCATCCTGGGCAAAGACGATCCCGACTACCACCTGATCTTGCTGCCAGGCGACAGTGCAGACGTCAGCTGGCCGACCGCTGCCGACTGGGCCGCCAGCCAGGGCGGCGCCCTGCCCACGCGGCGCGAACTGGCCTTGCTGTTCGCCAACCTGCGCGAATCGTTCCAGCGCGACTGGTACTGGTCCAGCGAGCCGCATGCCACGCGCGCCCAGCTGGTCTGGGGCCAGAATTTCGCCAGCGGCATCCAGACCATCTACGGCCGGCCGTATCGCGGGCATGCGCGCGCGGTACGGCGGATCAGTACGGCCGCCTGACCCGCAACCTTACCCGTGTCACGGTGCCGGGACGCTGGAGCGGCCGATCGGCTGCTCCATATTGGCCAGATACCAGGCCGTCGCCGCCATCAGCGCGACGTTGCGGCGCAAGCTGTCCGGATCGACCTTGTCCAACGTATCGGCCGGCGTGTGGTGGATGTCGAAATAGTTCGCCGTGTCGACAATCGGCGCGAAGCTTGGCACGCCTGCGCGTTCCAGGCCGGCCAGATCGCCCGTCGCCAGCACGTCCTGGCGCTGGAACACGCCGGCGCCGATCGGCTGCAGGGCCGCTTGCAAGGGTGCGAACAGCTTGACCGACTGTGGCGTCACGCTGGCACGCAGGCCGAACGGGCGACCGACGCCATTGTCGCTCTCGATCGCGCCGAAGTGCCTGGCGGCGTTTGCCTGTTCGGCGGCAAGATAGGTGCTGGCACCGCGCATGCCGTTTTCTTCGTTCATCCAGGCAATGAAGCGGATCGTGCGGCGTGGCCGGTAATCGAGTTTTTTCAGCACATCGAACACCGCCATCGCGCTGGCCACAGCGGCGGCATCATCGTGCGCGCCGGGCGACAGGTCCCACGAATCGAGGTGGCCCGAGACGATGACGATTTCTTCCGGCTTTTCCGTGCCCGGCAGATCGGCGATCACATTGAAACTGTCGGCGTCGGGCAGGTTTTTCGGGGTCAGCACGAGTTTGAGCTTGACCGGGCCGCGCTTGGCAAGGCGCGCCATCAGCATGGCGTCCTCGGCCGTCACGGCTGCCGACGGGATGCGTGCGTCGTCCGACAGGCCGGACGAGCCCGTGTGTGGCAAACGGTAGGCAGCACCACCGACCGAGCGCACCAGTGCGCCGACAGCGCCCAGCTCGGCCGCCAGGCGCGGGCCGTTGCGACGGTAGTTCGAGCCCGCACCGTAGGCCGGCCCGGCCAGGCCGCGGTCGGCCATGTGCTGGTCGAAGGCAACGTCGAACAGCACGATCTTGCCCTTTACTTCAGCTGACCGCGCCTTGAGTTCTTCGAAACTCTTGAGCACGAGCACGGACGCGACGAGGCCGTCAACCGGCGTTGCGCCCGAGCCGCCCAGCGCGGTCAGTACGATGCGCTGCGTGATGCCGGATGGCCTGCCCGTGTAGTCGACCAGTTCGCCCGTCTCGATCCCGCGCACCCAGTGCGGCACCTTCACCGGCTGCAGCGTCACCTTTGCGCCCAGCTTGCGCATGGCTTCGGCAACCTGGGTCACCGCCGCCGCCGCGCCGGGCGAACCCGACAGACGGGGACCGATCAGATCGGTCATGTCTTCCGTGCGTTGCCAGGCGTAATCGCTCGTCATCGCCGCGTCGCGGATCTTGATCAGCGCAGCAGGATCGTTGCCCGGACCGGCGGCCAGGGCCGGAGTGACGATCAGCGCGCCGGCGATGGTGCCCAAAATCGGAAGACGGCGAAGATGGCGAACAGGGAAGTTCATGCGGGAATCCTTGCGGTATTGAAAGGATTCAAACAATAGCGCACTCGACAAGGTTTCGTCCCTACTTTCCTGATGGAGAGGGCAGGCCCAGGCCCTGCCCTCAGGCCGCGACCAGACGTACCAGCGTGATTTCCGACGGCGCCCCGAAGCGCTTCGGTGGTCCCCAGTAGCCGGTGCCACGGCTCGTGTACACCCACATCTCGCGCACCCGGTTCAGGCCTGCCACGAAGGGCTGCTGCAATGGCACGAACAGGTTCCACGGAAAGAACTGGCCGCCGTGCGTATGGCCGGACAGTTGCAGATCGAATCCTGCCGCCGCTGCCGCCGTTGCGCTGCGTGGCTGGTGCGCGAGCAGCACGCGTGCACCGATGCCGGCCGGCGCGCTGGCCGCTGCACGTTGCGGATCGCTCTTGTGCTCGGGATGGAAATGGTGGGCGTGGTAATCGGCCACGCCCGCGATCATCAGGCGCGCGTCGCCCTTGTGCACGATCACGTGCTGGTTCATCAGGACGTTCAGGCCCAGGCGCCGCACTTCGGCAATCCACTCGAGCGCACCCGAGTAGTACTCGTGGTTACCCGTCACGAAGTAAACGCCGTCGCCCGCGCGCAGGCGGCCCAGCGGTTCGGTGTGCGGCGCCAGGCGCTGCACGCTGCCGTCGACCAGGTCGCCCGTAACGGCAATCGCGTCCGCTTCCAGCGCATTGACCCTGTCGACGATCGCATTCAGATAGGCACGCTTGATGGTCGGGCCCACGTGCACGTCCGAAATCTGCGCGATCGTGTAGCCGTGCAGTGCCGCGGGCAAATCGCGGATCGGCACATCCACCTTGACGATGCGCGCTACCCGGCGTGCGTTGGTGTAACCGATCAGCGTCACCGTCAGCGCAACCAGCGGCACGATCAGCGCGCTGACGTAGAGCAGCGGCCCGCTCACCGCGCCAATCACCATCATGACCAGCAGCACCAGGTCACGCAGCACCGTGGCAACCAGCAACGACGAGAACAGACCCATCGACAGCAAGCCGACCCAGGCCACGGCATCGGACCAGCGGCGCCGGCGCATCGAAGCCGACATCAGCCCGATCGGCACCAGGATGCCCAGCAGGCACAGCAGTAATCCAGCGATCAGGTTGCCGACCATGCCCAGAGCCAGGTCAGGCAGCAGGCGCATGCCGATATACACCAACAGCATGACCATCAGGAACAGAACAACGAGAAAGCTTCGGCTTGGGCGCATGAGGGGAATAGATGAAAAGCAATATGAGCTACATGGGGCACATGGGCCGAGATGCAAGCGAGGATGTTACAGACCGGGCATGACTTGTAAAAATCTGTATTAGCAGATGGCACTATCAAGAAGCAAGAATATAGTGATTCTTACCCGGTGAGCGAGAACATCATTCCGATCTCCGCCGGGGTAAAAAGGAAAAGCCATGTTGAAATCGAAGACCTTTGGTGCTGTGCTGCTGGCCGCCGTCGCCGTATCGCCGGCGGCAATGGCCGGCGATCGTGGTACGAATACGGCCATCGGCGCCGTGCTCGGTGCAGTTGTCGGCCACACGGTCGGCGGCACCGGCGGCGCGGTGGCGGGCGGTGTGATCGGCGCAGCGGTGGGCAACTCGGTCCACTCGCGCGATGACCGTCGCCACTACGGCGATCGCGGTAACTATTACGACAATCGCGGCGGTTACTACCAGTCGCAACCGGCATACGTCCAGCAGCGTCCGGTATATGTGCAGCAGCGCCCTGTGTATGTCCAGCCACGCCCGGTGTATGTGGAATCGCGTCCGGTATATGTACAACCGCGTCCCGTCTACGTCGAATACCGTGATGGTGGCCGCGGCTGGGACCGTCATGACCGCCGCGATCGTTATGACCGCCATGACCGCTGGGACCGCGATGACCGTCGCGGCTACGGCCGCTAACCCCGAAAGCCGCGCACTGCGCGGCTTTTTCTTTGCCGACAGGCGCCACAGCCGGGGCCACAGCTGGGGTCAGGTCTGACATTCGGACACGACCTCAGCCTTAGCCACTGCCAACGGTGTCCTTCCCAGCAGTAGCGCGGCCCTTCGCTAGCCAGGCCCGACTGCTCGACTGTCGGGTTCGTGTCCGAATGTCAGACCTGACCCTCGCTTTTTTAAGCCCTTTCTCCTTCCCTCCGCTTTGCTTCCCCATCGGCGCCTTGCGCCATGCTCGGGGGATACCATGTACGACGCAGGCACCGTCATTTCGCTCACCGGCGGCCAATACCGCCTGTGCGAACCGCTGGCTGGCGCCGCTTATGGCGTTGTCTGGCGCGCCGACAGCCTGCATGCCACGGGCGCGGTTGCCCTCAAGCTCGTCAATCTCGACCAGATGGCGCGCGCGCCGGAAGCATTGCGCGCCCGCTGGCTGGACAGTGCCAACACCGAGATCGCGTTTCTGCGGAGCCTGGCGCCATGGGATGGCCGCCACATCGTGCGCCTGCTCGACAGTGGCGAGCATCTTGGCCTGCCGGCACTGGCCCTGGAACTGCTGGATGGCGACCTGGCCGCTTACCTGGCAGAAGAAACCGCTGCCGGTCGCACGATCGCCCCGGCCCGCGCCCTCGCCTGGATCGGCCAGGTCAACCAGGCGCTGGCCAAGGTGCACGCCAGCGGCTGGCGCTACCTCGACCTGAAACCAGGCAACCTGCTGCTCGACCGCGCCACGGACACGCTCAAGCTGGCCGACTTCGGCACCAACCGCCGCCTGGACGACTTGCGCGCCCATACCTACGCCGGCACCGCCAACTGGCAGGCGCCTGAGCAGTTCTTCCCCGACACCGACGCCAGCGGCTACGCCACCGAAGCGCGCACCGATTATTTTGCCCTCGGCGCCCTCCTTTATTACCTTGTCTGCGGCCGACTGCTACGTTACAGCAGCACCTGCGGCCAGGCCTGGCAAATGCATGGCCGCGACGGCGCCGCCGCTTTGCTGGCCGCGCACCAGGCGCGCCCGCCCGTGCTGCAACTCGATGAAGCGACGCTGTTTGCCAATCACCTGGGCCAGGCCGCTGTGCCGGGCCTGGCGCTGCTGCGCCGCCTGCTGGCCGACAGCCCTGCCGAGCGGCCTCAGCATGCGCTGGACATCAGCCGCCTGTTGGGTCAAGCGACCAGCCTGCTTGGCGCGCCACCAGCCAGGAGCGCAGCATGACGCCCAGCCGCCAGCGCATGTCCTTCGGCGCCGCGACGGCCTCGGTCCTGCTCGCGCTGTTGTGCGCCGTGCAGCTGCTGGCCATCCTGCGCGCGCCTGCCGCCTGGCTGCCACGCGAGATCGCGGTGCGCCTGCAGCCGGGCAAATCGATCGTGCTAGGCCGCGCGGAACTGGGCGCGCCGCGCGCCGCCGCGCGCCAGCTGACCCTACGGCGCGATGCAGGCGGTGCCTGGTGGCTGCGCAATCTGGAGCCGGCCCAGCCGATCGTGCTGCGCCGCGGCGACGCGCGCGCGCGCAGCAGCGACGTGCCCCTGGCGCGCGGCCAGCAGATCCAGGCCGGCGCCGACCGCTTTGACGTGCTCGCGCAGGATGCCGGCAGCGTGACGCTCTCGAACGGCCGGCGCACCTGGCGCTACGACGGCGCTACGCTGCTGCAGGACGGCGCACTGCAGCCGGCCTGCCCGGATGCGCCCCTCGCCAGTCGCGCCCTCGCGCTATGGAACCGCGTTACACCGCAAGCGCTGGGTCTCGCGCGGCCTGTCAGTCTGGGCGGCTTGCTGTATTGCGGCAACCGGCTGGCCAGCAGCACGTTCGAGGCCGGCACAGCAATGCTGGGACGCCTTCCCGATGGCCGTATCGCGCTGTCGGCACGGGGTGACCAGCCAGTGCTCGTCTCGAGCGCAAGCGGCTGGGAAGATGCCGCGCAGCGCGACCAGTCGCTGGCCGCCACCGATGCCTTCGCTGTCGGCCGCACCGTCTTCACGCTGGTCCCGAATGGCGACAGGCTGCACTTGACGCCATCGGGCCAGGTCGCGCTGTCGAACGCGCCGCAGGTCCAGCTGCCGGACGCCGTGCAATGGCAGTGGCAGGAACGCACGCTGTTTGCGCTGCCTGCCCCCACGCCGCTGGCATGGGCCGCCGCGCTGGGCGTGCTGCTGATGGGTGCGTTCAGCGTCGTGCCGCTGCTGCGTCAGCGCGTCGCCGGCGCACGCCTCGCCCTGCCGCTGATCGCGGCGCTGGTCGCGGCCACCGCGACGCTGCTGCTGATCGCCCAGCGCAGCAGTGGCGCGCCCGGTGTCGGCATCTCGCTGCTGCTGGCCTGGGCCACGCTGTGGCTGACGCTGCGTTTTCAGGCGCGCATCAGTTTGCTGCCCGCCGCCGCTGTGCTGCTGCTCGGTACCGGCTTGCTGGTGCAGCTCGAGATGGGCCTGGGTGCGAGCGACACCGCCTGGCTGCGCCACTTCCAGAACTCCACCGCCCTGCTGGGGCTGGGCTTGCCCGGCGCGCTGCTGCTGTTGTCCTCCGTCGGCCGCAACAACCTGTCGCGCCCGGTCACCGAGCGCGTGCTCCTGACCCTGGCCGGGATCGCGCTGATCGGCGTGCTGCTGCAGGTCTGCTTCGGCAGCGAGACGGGCGTGTTCGACGTCCAGCCATTCGAGTTCGCCAAGTTTGCACTGGCTGCGCTCAGCGCCCATTGCCTGGCACTGGTCGCTGGTGGCGCGACGCACCAGCAGCGCAACTGGCGCTTCTGGCTGCGCATGGCCGCGCCCGTGCTGCTGTTCGTGTTCCTGCTGGGGGTCGCTCTGGTGCGGGTCGACGATTATTCGCCACTGGTGCTGTTGCTGGTCTGGAGCAGCGCGATGGCGCTGGTCTGGTGCGCGAGCCGTGGCCGGCGCGCCGCCCTCATGACGGCCGCCTGCACCATCTGCCTGCTGGTGGCAGGCGGCGCAGCGCTGCGTAGCGGTGGGGCCTTTCTCGGCGCGCTGGGCTTTTATCCCGAGCGGTTCCAGGTCTGGAGCGCGCCGACCGTCCACCCGCACACAGGCCAGCAGATGCTGCTGGGCGCACGCGCCATCGCCCAGGGCGGGTGGCTGGGGGCCGACCACGCGTTTGGTCTCGCGGCGCTGGGCGGCGCGGCCGGCGACGCACTGGCGATCCCAGCGATCCAGGATGACTTCGCGCCGGCCTTCCTGCTGCAGCGCCACGGCCTGGCCGCCGGCCTGGCGCTGTGGACACTGCAGGCGCTGTTCCTGGTGGCGCTGGTGCGTGTCGCCGTCGGCGCCTGGGGCCGCGCGCTGGCCGCCAACGATTTCCGGCGCGCCTGGCTGGGCCGCTTCCAGTGCTTTGCGCTGTGCGGCGGCGCGGCGTTCGTCGCCGGCCACCTGCTGCTGTCGTGGGGTACCAATCTGGCGATGTTTCCGATCATGGGCCAGCCGATGAGTTTTCTGTCGGCCGGCGGCTCGCACCTGCTGTTTTTCATCTGCCCCCTGCTAGCGTTTGGCATGGCAAGCACCCCATTCAACGAGGAGATTCAATCATGCCGGTCTATGTCCAACACGAAGTCCTGGGCAAGGTAGAAGACGTGTTCAATGCCGATGCGCTGTGGCAGGCGCCCGGTCTGTCGCTGTTCTCGCGCCGCGCGCTACTGCGCGACCTGCTCGAACGTTCGCCGCGCGAACTGCGCGGCCGCGCCGCGACCCGCTGCTTCTCGCACGTGACGCTGGTGCTGCCGCAGGACGACGTCGACGACGACCGCCACCTGACCCGCGGCGCGCGCGTGCGCGACCTGGCGCAGTCACTGGCCGCGCTGCACCAGAAGGATTTCGGCGACCTGCTCGGCGGCGATGAGGTGCGCTATTTCATTTCGGGCGACGAGCGCATCGCGCCGGGCGAAGTGCAGGTCAAGTTCGGCCACGCCGTCTACCTGCCGGCACCGGGCGAACAGGTGCAGTACACGGTGACCGCCTCGCGCGACAGCGCGATCTGGCAGCCCGTATGCGCGATCTACCCGAATCAGCGCCTGACCCTGGTCGGCATGGATCCCGCCAACGCCACGTTCGCCGTACCGGGCTGGCCGTTCGGTCCGGACGGTGGCCTGCTCCTGGTGAACGACGGACCGGAAGCGCCCCTCGAACTGCAGGTGCGCCCGAAAGACAGTTTCGACTGCGTCTTCGACGCTGCCAATGGCTACTACGTCCTGCGCGGCAAGGGTGCGAGCGCCCAGCGCCTGCTGCTCAGGATCAGCCGCACGGGCGCCGCCGCGCGGCCAACGGTGGCTGCACCTGCTGCAGCCACCGCACCAGCCACCGCGCTGCAGCGCAGCCCGGCCGTCTGGAAGTCGCGCAGCAGCACGCCGCCGGCCGACCTGACCGCGATGCCGCTGTCAGCGCCAGCGCCCGTGGCCACCCCCGTACCAGCACCGACGCCGGAAGCCGACGCCACCTACGCGCCGGTCGCACGCCATCGCATCACGCTGGCCGCGCTGGCCTTGCCGCGTCTGAGCCGCTACCGCGACACGGGTGCGCAGGCGCTCGAAGTGGGCCTGGATGCACAACTGGTGCCAGCGGCGCCCGGCAAGGACAACGTGATCCGCTTCGCCATCGACGATGCCGACGAACTGCACGCGATCACCCCGGCCGGTCGCCAGCGCATCGCCGTGCCGTCGCAGTTCTCGCCGATGGACGGAGCCAGCATCGGCCTGCTCGCCGCGCCGCAATCGATGGCGGAGCGCTACAGCGCCCTGCTGGTGCTGCCGCAAGGCCCGTCGCAGCCCGCGGCCGCCGGCTCGCGCCTGACCTTCGGGCGCGGCATGCCATCGCTGGCCGCGCTGCGCGTGCTCGATGCGCCGCAGTTCGTACGCCAGGCCGACGGCGCCGCCGCCAGCGCCGACCGCCTCGGCCTGTCACGCAGCGCCTTCAGCTGGGAAGCGTCTAGCGATGGCCTGCGCGTCGTGCGCCTGTCACCAAGCCAGGCGCTGTATCACCTCGACGCCGAGCTGGCCCTGGTGGCGCAGATCGACGCGGCCACGCAAGATGCGCCGTACCTGATCCCGCCGGGCCATCACCTGGTGGCCGGCCACTACGTGCTGCGCTTCGATGCCTGAGGCCAGCATGCCATCGTCGACCCACATCGCGGCGCATTTCGCCACGTACATTGGCGCGTTCGGCGCGGCCCTCGTGCTGACGCTGTGCGCCTGCGCGTGGCTGACGCCGCGCGCCTGGTGGCACCGGCCGAACGCACGCGCACTGGGCGTGCTGGTGGCCGGCACCGCCGCCGGCGGCGCACTGCTGCTGACGCTGTTCGGCATGCCGGCGATGCAGGCACCACCAGTCCAACTCGCCGGGACGGCGCTGCCGGCAAGCGACGTGCCCGTGGCCGGCGCACCCTACCGCGTGCGCGATGCACTCAATCTGCGCGTCGCAGGCGGCATCGGCGCCGAGCGCCTGCTGGTCGTGCCGGGCGGTACGCGTGTAATTGCGACGGGCGAGCGCGATGGCGACTGGTGGCAGGTGCGCGCCACGCTCGATGGCAAGGACGTCGAAGGCTGGGCGAGCAGCTTGTGGCTGCGCCGGGCGGACGAACGCTAAATGGCTGCTGCGCCAGCCGATACGGGCCGCTAGCGTACGTGCCGCCATTCTGCGCGCGATCAGAACGCCCTGCCGAAACTGGTCAGATGGACAATCCTGTTCGATCGAAAACAATCATGTTCGACAGAGGAGTCCGAGGTGGACATGCTCCCCTTTGTGACAATCCGCGTTTTTTCGTCAAGGAAGATTTGCTATGCTGATTTGAACGGCTGACTTTGGCCATGAGCAACTGCTCATGCGATCACGTTAGACCTCTCTCATAATTCAGCATTCTCTTATTTCCGCGCCCAAACAATGCAACTTCGCTGTCCAAACTGCCAGGCCAGACTCGGCATCTTTATGGAATCCGACGGTCAACAGCGTGTCAAAAATGGCACTTGCCCAAACTGCGGGCAAAAAATCGCCATCGGTGCTAGCGGAAAAGCGCTCGCTCTCGTCGTTCCACTCATTGTTGTTCTTACCTGGCTTTCCTGGAACTGGTTACCGCCTGCAATCTTGGGGCTCGGAGCGGGTGCGCTTATTTGGCTCACGGTTATCAAGTTGAACAAAGCTACCTGAGGCGATCAAGTCATCGTGGCTCTCGATTGGAAACCAGCCGATCGTAACCAGCTGGTTCAAGCGATATCGAACCGTCATGACAATGAGAATTCGAGCATTTCGCCGTGAATCGGCCTGTACATTGGTCTATGAAACGTTGGTCCTTACGACTATCACGATTTTTTTGATCAATGAAAAAAATAGCACTCGCATTCACCCTTCTTGCGTGTTTCAGTTTCACGAAAGCGCATGCACAATATGTGCCGCCGCCGTGCAATGATGATGAGCGAACCTTGGAAGCCATGAGGACTGCTGACCAGGCATTGCGTCAACGTATTGGCGAGCTCACACGCTCTCCAGAAGCCGATGCAAAGACGATCAAGAAAGTGACCGGGCACATTATTCTGGTCGATCGGATCAATACAGAGAAACTTGTTTCTCTGGTTAAGCAGTGTGGCTGGCCACGTCCCAAGATTCATGGAGAAAAATCTGTTGATTACGCCTGGTTGATTGCGCAGCACGCAGACATGAATCAAACCGCTCAGCGTACCTTTCTCAAGCACCTGAAACCTCTGGACGACTATGCCAAAGCCGATGCGCGCAGGAAGACTGTCGGATGGCCTTCGCTAAAAGATTTTGTTTTTCTGCTGACGGAACATTTGAAGGAACAAGGGTGCCCAGCGCCGCACGTTGCGATCGGCACCGAGTAACCGCCGCCTTTGTATCGTTGACGCGACCTGCTTTATCAGAGGAAAACGATCCACGACTCTGCGCCACGCTCGATGGCAAGGATGTCGAAGGCTGGGCGAGCAGCCTGTGGCTGCGTCGGGCGGACGAGCGCTCGTCGTCGGTTGCGGAACGTCCCGCCAGTCGGACTCCGTCACTGTCCGCCTTTTCCCGATCGGGTGGGGCCAAAACCAGACATCTGGCCCCATCGCCCAAACAGACGTGGAAACAGACAGCTTTTTCACTTATGGCCAACGCATAGCAGGGTTATGATTGCACATGATCAATTATTTCCCCAAGGCATGCTTTCTCGACTCGACCCCAGCCTGAAGGTATTCGGTGCGCTGATCATCATCATCGTGACCTGTCTCGCCACACTGCCCTGTATCAGCAGCTACCAGGCGAACGCCACTTTGCGCAACCTTCAGGACGGCGCGAAAAAGGAACGTGCATACAATCTCGCGCTGAGTTTGCTAAAAGATGCCGAGACCGGACAACGCGGCTTCCTGATCGGCAGTGACGAGAGCTTCCTGGACCCGTATAACGTTGGCGTTGCCGGCATTCCCGCGGCGCTCGAGGATTTGCATCGGCTCGCCAGTTCGGACCAGGAGCGAACCCTGGTCGCACGCATTGCCAGTCTCAGCCAGGCCAAGGTTCTCGAGATGGACAGCAGCATCCGCCTGAAAAGGGCGGGCAAAACCCAGGCGGCCATCGACGCCGTGGCGAGCCAGAAAGGCAAACTCCTGATGGATGAGCTGCGCACGCTGTTCGGCCGCCAGATTTATGTGTTGGCCGAGCATCGCAAGGTGCTGCGTGAGGATCTGTCGTCAACGCTGGGATACAACTCCGCGCTTGGTATCGGCGCCGCCCTGGCCAGCCTTGTCGTGATCGTGGCCACGGTGCTCATCGTGACCAGGAGCTTGAACAAGCAGGCGGAAGTGGCTCACCAGTCACAGTTACTGGCCGAGAACAACGCGTTACTGGCGAAACAGTCCGCCGTGCGCGCAGAACGCCTGTCGGTGGCCGCCGAGATGTTGCACGCGCTGGACAGCGTCAAGGCGCCGTCGGAACTGGCCCGCATGCTGCCGGTATTCCTGCGCAAACTATTACCGGACACGGCTGGCGCGGTGTATCTCTACCGCAATTCGCGCGATGCACTCGAACTCAATGCATCCTGGAATCTGACCGATACGGCGCCTCCCACCATCGCCCGCGATGAGTGCTGGTGTCTGCGGCTGGGCAAAATGCATGTGGCAACGGCGCAGCACGACCTGTTCTGCGATCACGGTACGCCCTGGATCGGCAAGTATGCATCGCAGACGTGCGTCCCGATGATCTCGCAAGGCGATGTCGTCGGTGTTCTGATGGTCCTGGACGACCGGACCGAAGAAAACCTGAGCGACAGCATGCACATCATCGCGCTGGCCGAGCAGCTGAGCCTGGCGATCAGCAATGTCTCGCTGCGCGACACGCTGCGCCACCAGTCAACAGTCGATCCGCTCACCGGCCTGTACAACCGGCGCTTCTTCGACGAATCGCTCAAGCGCGAGCTGGCGCGCGCCCAGCGCAGCCAGAGCGCCTGTGCTGTGGTGATGATCGACCTGGACCATTTCAAGCGCGTCAATGACACCTATGGCCATGAAGGCGGCGATCTGGTACTGAAGGCCGCCAGTCACGCCATCCTGCAACGGGTGCGCGCAAGCGACGTCGTGTGTCGCTACGGTGGCGAAGAACTGGTGCTGATGCTGCCGGACTGCAGTGCCGACGAAGCCGAGAAATGCGCCGAGGGCATCCGTGCGTCGATTGGCAGCATCGTGATCGAGCACGCGGGACAGACCATTTCGGGTATTTCAGCATCGTTCGGTATCGCGCAGTGGCCCGGGCATGGCAATGGCGAACAGGCTCTGCTGTCCGCCGCTGACCGTGCCCTGTACGCGGCAAAGAAAGGTGGACGCAACCAGGTGGTGGTCGCTGACGTTGATATGCCGGTGCTGGAAGGCGCCTAGTCGCCAACGAGCCGGGAAGCAGCGTTGCTGCTACGCGGCTCAGTCACGCGCCGTACGCCATTCCTGCGGCCGCGCCGGCTCTTCATCCTTCGGACAGGTCGTGATGCGCTGCTTGCCGTGCTTCTCGAACATCTCGACATCGGTCGTCGGCGCGCGGTCGGTCAGGCAGTAGGTGCCGTTTCCGGTAATGACACGGGTGCGCCGTGCGCCGTCGCCCGTGTTGTTGACCAATTCAGCGACGCGCGGCGCCTCCCACAGGCGCGGTGGCGCCATCTCGCGCGCATGCTCGATGCCACGGCGCAGGCGCAGTTGCGGGCTGTCCGGCGGCAGCACGATCGTCGGCTGGCGTTCCTTGCGTAGTGCCCGATCGATGTCGCCGATGCTGCGGCGTGCGCTGTCCATGATGGCAGCCGTGCTGGGGATGACCGGTTCGGCCGGTGCTGGCGGCGCATCCGGTGCTGGCGCGCTCACCGAACGCTGCTCCGCTGTTTGCGTCTTTGCCTGCACTGCAGGCAAAGTCTGCTGCGGCATGCTGCGCCGCGGGGCTGGCACGGCCTCCCGCTGAACCGGCTCGACATCGACCATCCGCGGCACCGGCACCGGCACCGGCACGCGTAGCCACAGCATCGCCGCATCGTCACCCGTGACCGGCCCCGGCAAGGGGCGCGCGAACTGCCACGCCAGGATCAACACCCCATGCACGAGCAGCGTCGCCACAAGGCCCCCGCTACGGCGGTCGGTGAAGCGATAACGCGAAGTGGCATGGCTCATGTGGGCCAGTATAGCCAGCCCGATGGCATTACTTACTCAACAATTCTCACCAATCACGGCCCTGCCCCGTTAAGCCGCTGCAGGCTGTTCGCTGGCGGCGCGCAGCGCCATCAGCGACGTGATCAGGTGGGCCGGCAATGGCCGGCTGACGAGGTAGCCCTGGATCTGGTCGCACCCGTGCGCGATCAGGAAAGCCTTTTGCGCTGTCGTCTCGACGCCCTCGGCGACGACCTGCACGTTCAGGCTGTGCGCCATCGTGATGATCGCGTTGACGATGGCGGCGTCGTCGGCATTGGTGGTGACGTCGCGAATGAAGGCGATATCGATCTTGAGCTTGTCGATCGGGAAGCGACGCAGATAGGCCAGACTCGAATAGCCGGTGCCAAAGTCGTCAACCGATACCTGGATGCCCTGCGCCCGCAGGTTGCTCAGGCACTGCATCGTGCGCTCTGTGTTGATCATCAGCGACGTCTCGGTCAGTTCCAGTTCGAGCAGCGCGGCCGGCACGCCATGCCCGGCCAGCGCGCGCAGCACGTCGGCTTCGAGGTCGCCCTCGGCGAACTGGCGCCCCGCGATATTGACCGACACCTGCATCGGCCCCGTCGTCCCGAGCGTCCAGGCCTTGATCTGGCGGCAGGCGGCGTCGATCACCCAGCGCCCGACGCGCACGATCAGCCCCGTCTCTTCGAGCACCGGCACGAACAGGCCCGGCGACACCAGCCCATGGCCGGGCCGGTCCCAGCGCAGCAGCGCCTCGACCCCGACGATCGTGTCTGACCCCAGCAGCAGCTTGGGCTGGTAATACAGTTCGAACTCTTCGTTGTCGACCGCCTTGCGCAGCGCGTGCTCGAGATCCTGACGCTGCAGCGCATCGGCGTTCATCTGCGCCGTGAAGAAGCGATAGGTGTCGCGCCCGGCCTGCTTGGCCTCGTACATCGCGGTGTCGGCGTACTGGATCAGCACCTCGGGGTCGTTGCCGTCCTCGGGATGGACCGTGATGCCGACGCTGGCCGTGACGATCACCTCGAAGTCGCGCAGGTTAAACGGCGGATACAGCACCTCGGCGATGCAACCGGCCACGATGGCCGCGCGTGCCGGGTCCTGATCGAGCATCAGGATAAGGCCGAATTCATCCCCGCCCAGGCGCGCGACGGTATCGCGCGCGCCGACACAGGTGGCCAGACGGGCGCTGAACTGCACCAGCAGCTCGTCGCCCATGGCATGACCGAGCGTGTCGTTGACGTTCTTGAAGCGATCGAGGTCGAGAAAGACCACCGCAACCTGCGCACTGGCGTCCTGCGTGGCCCGCACGGTGCTATGCAGCGCCTCGTAGAACCAGGCGCGGTTGGGCAGGCCGGTGAGCACGTCGTGGCTGGCCTGGTACTGCAGGATTTGCTGCGCGACCCGGCGCTCGGTGATGTCGCGCACCACGCTGACGATGATCCAGTCGTTCCCGGACAACAGGGCCTGGCGGTGGATTTCTACGTCCACCGACCCGCCATCCTTGCAGTGCAGCGTGACCTCGCTCAGCCTCGGCTTGATCCGGCCACCCGGCATGGGCTCGAACATCGCCTCGAGTTCATCGTGCGTCGCCGCGCCCAACGCCACCGGCCCCAGGCCCAGCATCTCGGCGCGCGTGTAGCCCAGCATCGCGCAGGTGGTGTCATTGACCTCGACAAAACGCATCGTGTCGCGGCTGACCAGCATCAGCGCGTCCGGCGTCGCATTCATGGCCGTGCGAAAGCGCAGCAGGTCGGCGGTGCGGGCAGCGATTTTCTGCTCCAGCACGACAACCTGGTCTTCCAGGTCGCCCATGTCCTTCAGGCGCAGCAGATTGCGCACCCGCAGTCCGAGCTCCGTCGGATCGACCGGTTTGCTCAGGAATTCCTCGGCCCCTGCCGCCAGCCCGGCCTGGCGCGTGCCGATGTCTTCGTCGCCGGTGACCATGATGATCGGGATGTTCTCGGTGGCCGGATCGGCCTTCAGGATGCTGGCGACCTGGCAGCCGTCGATGCCCGTCATCGACTGCGCGATCAGGATCAGGTCGGGCGCGTCGGAGGCGACCGAGGACAGCGCTTCTTCGCCGCTGGCGGCGCTCGTCGTTTCATAGCCTCCGGGCGCCAGCAGGTCGGCCAGCCGGTCGCGGCTCTTGGCTTCATCGTCGACGATCAGGACCGTCGGGGCGGAGGTGGTCATGGGGTTACTATCCTTCGAAAAAAAGCGGGCATGCGGTCATACCTTCACCAGTCGGACCAGGTCGCTGTGCGCCGTCCATTCGTCGATGTACGTGGAATTCTTGCCGTAACTGTTGTCGATCACGGTGTGTGGCTTGTCCATCAGGCACGCCAGGATATGGCCGTGCAGGCGGTCAGTGACGATATGCTCGTGGCGCGCAAACAGCGCCACGGCGCGGGACGAAAAACGCTGCGCGACCGGGATCCAGTACCACGGCCCGATCAGCTTCTTGCAGGTTTGCCAGCCGCGCTTGATGAATGCAGCCTGAATGCGCCAGGCAAAGTCGATCAGTCGCTTTTCCTTGCCCACGACCTCGATCCAGTCGGTACGGGTGTCGAACCGCGCATCCTTGAGCGACGCCGGCACGACCGGCTTTTCCGTGTCGACGCGCTCGATGCGCAGCACGCCGGTGCCGGCGCCGCCATCGCTGGCGATGGGATACAACTGGTGCGCCATGTCCGGCGCCAGGTACACGTGTCCGGAAAACAGGTTCGCAATACGCTGCGAGGCTTTGTCCCGCACAAAGATATGGACATCGGGATGGCGGCGAAACACGGCAACCGACCGGTCACGCGTCACCTCGCTCGTGAAGAACACGGTTTGCGGCAGCAGTACGATGCGGTTGTTCGGGAAGCGCGTGATGATCTGTTCGCGTATCTCGTTGATGTTCGCATAGAGGTCGCCGAAATTTCCGCCACCGTGAAACACCAGGATATCGGCCGGCTTGACCCATGACGGATCGAACGCCCAGGACGTCGATATCGTCCGCGGAGACAGGCCCTTCTTTTTGAAGAACGCCAGCGTGCCCTGCATGATCAGCAAATCGCCGATGTTGTCGTGCATCGGAATATCGATGTAATGAAAGTCTCTGCCCCTGAGCAAATCATGAATCGTGTCATGCTTGTTTTGCAGATCCAGCATCATCGAACGATGGTTATTCAAGGCTACTCCCCAAAAATGCTTTACTTGGCGCGCGTCAGCAGCCGGCGCAACAGGGCAATGTCGCTGCGGGTCGGGATGAAGTCGGGCATCGGCTCCTTGAGCCGGCGCACCCCCAGGATGATCGTCGTGATCAGGCGCAGGCACGCCCCCGCCAGCATCAACCCGGCCAGCCAGACATAGGTATTTTCCTGCGGCAGAAACGGAATCGCGATCAGCACGGGAACCACGGCGATGATCTGGCGCGCCAGCACCAGGCCCGGTTGCCCGGCAGCGGTGAAACGTTGTGCCAGCGTCCAGCTGGCCCCGCCAATCACGCATTCGAACAACAGAATGGCAAACGGCATCGTCATTGCCGCAAACGACTTGCCATACACCAGATTGAGCAGCCAGGGTGACAGCGCGGCGCCAAGTGCGGCCAGTATCATCAGCGGCATGAACGTCACGCGGAACGTGGTGCGCACGGCCTGGCTCAGGGCTTGCTCGTCCCGGCCGGCAAAGCGCGAAAACAGCGCGACCGAGGCCGATTCCTGCACCGCGCCGATCAGGCGCGACGTCGTGAATGCGAGCGCGTAAAAGCCGTATTCGCGGATCGTGCCGCGATTGAGCAAAAACAGCTTGTCGAAATTGACCAGAAACAGGCTCAGCAAACCAATGCCCTGCTGGTGAAAACCATAGCGCAAGACGCCCCAAGGTTGCACCGGCGCCTTGACCTCGGTGTTCAGTTGCCAGATCCGGTGCTTGCGCGCCCACCACAGCCCCATGGTCGTGACACCGACCAGCATCAGCAACTGCGTGGCCAGGATCTGTTCGAACGTCACCACGTCGAACCACAGCACCAGCGGCAGCATCAGGACCAGATTGCCGAACACCTGGGTAAACCGCAGGATGTTGAAGAAATGGAGATCCGAATGCAGCTGCGTGAGCGTGAAGATATACATCTGGCTCGCCATGAATGCGGCGAACGCCAGCACCAGCCACATGAACCGGTGCAGCTGCACCGCATCGCTCAATTGCAGACCGGCCGCCGCCAGTGCAACGGCGAAGATGCTGATACTCAGCAGCGACAGAAGAAAGAAGCGCAGATACGGAAACTGCCGCGCCGCGCCAAAGTGATACAGATAGCTGCTGCCCATGCCGCACTGCGCGACACCGGCAGAAAGCGAGCAGATCAGGATGGCCGCCGACAGCAGGCCGCGCCCTTCCGGGCCCAAGATGCGGGCGGTAATCACGGAGGAGATGAAGCCCACCACGGTCATGCCCATGGTGGTCATCAGGGTCTTGCCGAACGCGCGCGAGATGGAAGGCATCGACGACGCTGTCGCGCTCATGCCCATGTCCCCCGCGCCGCCCCGGCCGGGACGTTTGCAGGAAGTTCGCGGATCAGGTTATTCAGGGTCATCATCATCAAAACTCTTCGAGCACGGCGCACCAATGCGCCGCTCAGGCCCGATCGGTACGGAGCGACCGCCATTGTAACCTGCTGCCAAAACGAAAACTTTTGTCGCGCGGCAATATATACTGAAAGTGCACAGCGTGTCACCTGGCGCTTGCGCGACGACGGCCCAACCAGTTCAATCCCCTGCCCAGCCGAGCAGCATCGGATTGAACGACAGTCCCTTGACGCACTGGGTCGGCGCCACCCGCACGAAGCCCAACCGTTCATATGCGGGCACGGCGTAGTTCGATGCGTTGACCGTGAAATTGCCGTCCCCGCCGCGCGCGATGGCGGCAGCGCGCGCGGTGTGCCACAAGCGCCGCGCGAGGCCTTGCCGCTGCCAGGCCGTGCCGACGAACAGATGAAACAGATGGCTGTTATCGCGGATCGCGATGAAGCCGGCCAGCCGGTCGCCGTCGAGCGCCACATGGCAGACGTACCCGCGCGCCAGGTAGCCGCGGATGCCGTTCTCGTCATTTTCAGCCAGAAAAGTCGCGGCGCCGAGCGGTGTCGATTCGTGCACGATGAATTCCAGCGCCAGGCTGCGCAGCAGCGCGGCCATGGCCGGCGCCAGGACCGGCACGTCAGCAGCATCGAGGGGGCGAATGTCCATGGCACGATGTAAAAAAGGTGGTGGAAACGTCAACATACCATGACCGCTGTCCCGGGTTGCAGTTTCATTGCCGGTGAGTGAAGCGAATAACAGCCTCTGCTCGACGCATGGCTTGCCTGCAAACAGTAGTACAGTGGCATCACTCTGTGTCATCAAACCACCCTGCCCCTGCCCATGCCACCGACGCTTGCCGACTTTCGCTTTGCCCCCTCCTTCGACGTCGCCGTGGCCAGCCGCGTGGGCGTGGGCACCGCCATGCGCAGTGAAAACCAGGACAACCTCGTGCTCATCGATTTCGACGGCCGAGCCTGCCATCTGCACGACCAGCAGCCGCTCGTCACGACGATTGCCGGCTGGCCCGCCGGGCACGGCCGCCTGGCGGTCCTCGACGGGATGGGCGGCCATGGTCACGGACGCGAAGCGGCCGAAGCGCTCGCTGCCGGTCTTCTCGCCATGCCGCCCTGCACATCGCTCGACGGGTTGACAGCGCATCTCGATGCGCTGCACGCGACGCTGCAGGCGCGATTTGCCGATGGCGCCGGCGCAACGGGCCGGCCCGGTACCACGCTGACGCTGCTCGAACTGCCGCCGGGCGCTGCGCCGTTGCTGTATCACGTGGGCGACTCACGGTTGTATGAACTCGATGCGCAGCAGGCCACGGCGCTGACGGTCGACCACGTGCCGGCGACTGGCGCTGCACTGGCCGGCCGGCTTGGCGAAGCCGAATGGTGGCGCGACGTCCATGGCCGCCACGCGCCGCAGATTGCACAGGCATTCATTCTGGGCAATGCGTTTGCCGATCCGTCCCGCTTGTCAGACGGCCTGTTCGCCCTGACGCCCGCCAACCTGCCATGCTGGCTGAGCCACCTGCCCGACCGCCGCGCGCTGCAATTACGGGCCGACGCCGCGTATCTGCTGGCCACCGACGGGTTCTGGTCGTGCGCACAGCCGGATGCGTTTGTCGCGCGCTGGCCGGCGCTGCTCGCCGATGCACCTGCTGCGGCAACGCTCGTCGAGCGCTTGTTCGGGCTGATGGAACACGAACCGCCGGCCGGCCTGCAGCCGGATAATCTGACGGCGCTTGTCCTGCGCCCTCGGCCGCGCCACGCCGATGAAACGGCCTTGCCGCTGGACGACGACAACGTGCATTATTGAACGTTGGAAAGATAACAAATTAATTTGATGCTGCAGGAAAATAATGTTGTTAATCAACGAGCTCGGTGCGCCGTGCCTGCTGAAAACAGCGTAAGCTTGCAATATCGCTTCCGACCTTCATCGACTGATCAATTTGATATGAATCGCTGCCGCAATCCCGCGCATCCGCATTGCACCGTCTGGGTCGCCCCAGGCGAGGTGCGGTGCGCGCACGGGCATGCCCAGCCCGAGGCAGCGGCCGTTGCCTACCAGGCACATGCGGCGCCGTTGCCGCAGTCGGCGCATCCGGTCGTCGATGGATTGCCGGCCAGTTTCGACACGATCAGCGCCGTGCGCACGCGCCGTGATACGGTCGTCCCGGCAACCTCGCCGGCACCTGAACTGCCCAGCCTGCAGCGTCCGCAATTGCACATCAGCGGGTTCGATCCTCGCGCGGCCGGTGGCCGCCAGGCGCTGCGTCTCGAACTGCGCGGCATGCCGATGGATTGTGCGCCCGACGTGCGCATGCTCGTGCACTCGGCGCTGCGCCTGCACGGCGGCGAAAGCTACGCGTTCCAGCGCACCTCGCGCGGCGACTGGCGGCCTCTGTTTCTCGAATTTTCGTCGCGCGGCCTCGAGCACGGCCAGTACCGCATCGAGATCGAGCTGCACAGCCGCCACGCGCATGCGCCCGAGGCCAGCCGCACCTGGACCTGCTCGCCGGTAATCCTGGTACCGCGCCAGGACGCCAGCCTGGGCGAAATCCACCAGACCTTCCTCGCCACGCACAAGAACGTGCGCGTCACGGCCGACGACGCCGGCATTGCCCGCGTCAATGCACCGGGCGGCGGCCGGATCGATATCGACGTCGTCGCCCGCAATGCGTCCATCGCCCACCTGAATCTGGACGGCGGCAATGGCAGCGGCAAGATCGACATGGGCATGACCACCATTGCCTGGGACGAAGACCTGATCGAGATCGATCTGCCGGCTCAGCCTGCCGCGCACCCGTGCCTGACCGACAGCGCGTGCCTCGTGCACGCTGAAGCCGATTCGGCCACGCAACGCCACGTGCGCCTGTTCGCGCTGGATGAATTCACGCTCGGTCGCTTCGAACACGACGCACCCGATGCCGACGTGCTGCTGGCCCACCATGGCGAAACGGGCATGGATCCCGGTGGCCTGACGCGCCGGCTGTCGGGGCGCCACGCCATCATCCGCCGCAGCCGCGCCGGGTTCGAGATCGAAGACGTGTCGCGCTACGGCGTGCTGCTCGACGGCGTGTGGCCCGGCAAGCACATGCCGGTCCAGCTGCGCCTGGGCATGCGCATCGAACTGACGGCCAGCATCAAGGGCATCGTCACGCTCGAGGTGACGGCGCTGCTGGCGCACGCGGTCGTGCTGCACCGGCTCGACGCCGGCGCCCGGGCCGAGTGTTTTTATCTGATGGCGCCGGATGCCGTGCCGCCTGTTGGTCAGGCGGCGCTCAACGGCGCCAGCGCTGGCGCGCCGCCAGTGACCATGCCGCGCGCCGTCGCCCTGCCGCTGCTGTTCCACCGTGACGGCGGCTTTTGGCAACGCGACCGGGCAAGCGGACGCGACGCGCCACTGGCTACCAGTGGCACGCTCGATCGCGTGCAACAGCCCGGCATCGGCATGGCGGCGCGCTTTATCCCCAATGCCTACCCCGAGGCGCGCGCTGACCGCCGCAGCGTCGACCGCCGCAGCCTGCTTGCTGCTGCCCTCAGCGCCTGATCAGCCGTACGACGGCACCAGCACCAGAAAAACCAGCGCCGCACCTGCCAGCAGCACTGCCTGCAGGGCGAACACGATCGCCGGTGCACGCAGGTGTTCAGGAATTTTCATGGCATCACCTCATTCGTATTGACACGTACAGGGTGATACCAGATTACGCCCGCCCGCACCGAACGGGCGCGCGTTAGCCGCGCGGCAAGGTCAGTCGCGGCGCCAGGTTGGCGGCCACTGCGGCAGCGGGATGCGTTCGTTATCGCCTGCCAGGGGCACGAAGCGGTTGTCTTCCCAGTCACGCGCTGCCTGTTCGATCCGTTCACGGCTGCTCGAGACGAAGTTCCAGAAAATGAAGCGCTTGCCGTCGAGCGGCGCGCCGCCGATCACGACAAAGCGTGCGCCGGCAGCGGCGCTCACCCGCACCGCCGCCCCCGGCTCGAGCATCGCCATCGTGTTGGCGGGCACCGGCTCACCGTCGATTTCGATCGTGCCGAATGGCGCGTACAGCGCGGTTTCATCGGGCAAGTCGTCCAGTTCGATGGCGGCACCGGGCGCCAGCTGCACATCGAGATACAGCGTCTGGCTGAAGGTCGGCACGGGCGAAGTCTGCCCGAACGCACTGCCCACCAGCAGCCTCACCGTGGCGCCCGGCAAGGTAATTTCGGGAATCCGGTCGGCCGGCGTGTGGCTGAACGCAGCGGGCGTTTCTTCGTGCTCGCGCGGCAGCGCTGCCCACAGTTGCAGCCCGTGCGTGCGGCGCGTGCGCTCGAGCAGGTCGTCGGGCGTGCGTTCGGAATGCACGATGCCGCTGCCGGCCGTCATCCAGTTGACGGCGCCCGGTTCGATGCGCTGCTCGGTGCCCAGGCTATCGCGGTGCATGATTGCGCCCTCGAACAGGTACGTCACCGTGGCCAGCCCGATGTGCGGGTGCGGCCGCACATCGTGACGGGCGCCGGCAGGCGCTTCCACCGGCCCCATATGGTCGAAAAACAGGAAGGGCCCGATGGATTGCCGGGCCGCAGCGGGCAACATGCGGCGCACGGTGAAACCGCCGCCCAGGTCTTTATCGTGGGATCGAAACAGGTGCGCGATGGCCATGGCAGGTGTTGTAAAAAGAAAGGTAATGCCTGACTGTACACCGGATTGCCCGGCGCCTTCCAGTCCTGCCTACATCAGTTCGCGTACCACGCGCAGACCGACGATATCGTTCGACAGCACGGCCGAAAAGCCGTTGCGCAGCGCCGAGCGCAGGTAGCGCGGGTTGTACAGCCACGAGCCGCCGCGCAGGATGCGGCGCACCTGGTCGCCCCCCGTTTCCCAGGCGCTGCCGTCGTTGGGAGCGCCGTCGTAATTGTCGTGCACGACGTCCTGCACCCATTCCCAGACATTGCCGTGCATGTCGTGCAGGCCCCAGGCGTTCGGTGCGAAGGTATCGACCTTCGTGGTGCCGTGCCGGAACTCGCCGCGCGGCCCGCCGTTGTAGGTGAACGTGCCGTCGAAATTGGCCTGCGTCGTGGCGATCGTGTCGCCCGTGTTGAACGCCGTCTTGGTGCCGGCGCGACACGCGTACTCCCATTCGGCTTCGCTCGGCAAGCGATAGCGCTTGCCGGTCGCTGCGCTTAGCCACGCCACGTATTGCAGCGCATCGAACCACGTGACGCCGACCACCGGATGGTCGTCGGTTTGCGGGAAGCCGGGCGCGGCCCAGTCGACTTCACCGGCCGGCTGCCAGGCGCTGGCCCGCGCGAAGGCGCGCCACTCGCCCACCGTCACCGGGTAGCGGCCCATGGCGAACGGGCGCTCGATGCCGATCCAGTGCTGCGGCGTTTCACGCGCGATCCAGTTCTTTTGCGAGCCGGCCGCCATCGCGATGCGGCGCTCATGCTCGGGCGAGCCCATCTGGAAGCGGCCCGTCTGGATCAGGACCATCGCCGGGCCACTGCCGCTGCCGTCGATGAAGGCGTCGCGCAGGATGCCGGTGTCGGCGACCGGCGCCGCCGCCGTTGGCGCATCTGCCAGCGCCACGGCCGCCGCTGCGTCGGGCGCCCGTTCCTGGCTGACGGATTCACTGGCGCTACCCGCTGCGGCGTCCTCGCGTGCTTTTTTCTGCTGCGCCAGATAGGCTGCCGCAGCCTTCAGTTGCGCTGCCTTGCGCGCCGCTTCTTCCTTGGCCGCCTGGGTCTTGGCAACTTCTTCGTCACGCCGGGCCAGCAATTGCTGGCGCAGGGATTCCTTGCGCGCCAGGCGTGCCTGTTCAGCTTCGAGCCGTTCACGCCGCTGCTGCTCGCGCAGCTGGACGCGGCGCTGCTCGTCCTGCTGCGCCTTGATGACGGCGGCCGCCTCGGCGTCGATCGCACGCCGTGCAGCCAGTTCGCGCGCCACGCGTTCCTGCTCGATGCGCTCGCGGGCATCCTGCGCCGCCAGTTCCACGGCCGACGGCCCGGCCGCCGCCCGGATCGCCGCCAGCAGCGCGTGCACGCTGGCCGGGCGCGCCGCCGGATCGCGCCCGAAGCCGCTGCGCAGCACCTCCCACTGGCGCGCGCCCAGCGTCTCGGGCACGGTGCCGCCGGGTTCGCCGGGCAGCACGCCGGTGAGCAACTGGTGGATCATGACCGCGACCGCATACACGTCCAGCGTGGGCTCCGGTGTGCGGCCTTCGATCACGGCTTCCGGCGCGCGGTAGCCGGCCGTGCCGGACGTGGCCGGTGCATCGAGCTGCGACGCCGGGCCACTGGCGCGCGCGCGCGCCGCGATCCCGAAGTCGAGCAGCTTGACGTCGCCCTTGGTCGTGACGAACACATTGCCGGGCTTGATGTCGCGGTGGACCAGATGATGCCGTTCCCACGCATAGTCCAGCGCAGCGGCGACCGGATCGAGCAAGGCCAGCACGCGCGCCAATGGCAGGCGGCCTTCGCGCGCCAGTACGGCATCGAGGTCTTCGCCTTCGAGGTATTCCATGATCAGGAAAAAGCTCGACGTGGCCGGGTCCTGCGCCCATTCGTAGACGCGCACGATGTGTTCGTGCGCCAGGCGCCGCGCGCGCGTGGCTTCCTGAATCAGGAGCTTGGCGTGGCTGGCGGCGGATGTCGCATGCGCCGGCAGGATCTTGAGCGCCACCTGGGCGCTGTGTCCCAGCTCCGCATGCGTGGCCAGGTCGGTCGCCTGCCATACCTGGCCCATGCCGCCGTGCGCGATCAGGCGTTCGAGCCGGTAGCGCCGGTTTTGCGGGCCGATTTCCTGGCCCGTCATCAGGCCGATTTCGGTCCCCGGGCGCGCTGTAGGCGCAGAAGCGTCGTAGAGCGCATCCGGATCCGCGGGGCGCTCGCCCGGCTGGTAGGCCGCGTCGAGGATCGCATTCTTGCGCAGCTCGAACTCTTGCCGGCTCAGCAGGCCGTCGTCGTGCAGTGCGCGCAGTTCGCGGATCTTGTCGATGGCTGTTTGCATTGATCGATCAGGCAGACGGCGCCCCGCCGCAGGCGGCGCACACGCGATCGTCGCGTTGCAGGGCGTGGCCGCGCACACACTGGCACGCGCCCGCCACGCCGGCCTGCGCATGCAGGGCGGCCTTGTTCACGTCGTTTTGAAGGGTCAACAGGTCGAGCTGATGGCGCCGGTCCTTGTCCACTTCGTGCTCGCGCCGCGCCTGTTCATCGCGCACCAGTTGCGCCGCCGCGCGCGCTGCTTCGCTCGGCTCGACCTTGCCGGCGCCAGCCACGCCGGCCAGCGCCGTCAACTGGTCAGCATCCATGTCGGCATGCACGCGCGTTTTGAGGTAATCGGCCAGCACGACGGCATTGGCCGCATCGGCCAGGGCCAGCTTGGCCGTGTCGTCCATCGCGCCCAGCGCCGCGGCGCGCTCCATCGCCAACCGTGCAAGCGCGATTTCGTGCGCCCGCTCGCCCGCGCGGGCGGCTTCGCCCAGACCGGCGCGGCGTTCGTCGGCATGCAGCGTCACGTCCTGCAGCGAGCGCGCCTGCAATGCTTCGAGCTCGATCGTGCGCCGCAGTTTGTCCTGCTGGGCCTCGGCATCGAGCTTGCCGGCGCCGCGCCGCGCGCCTTCGATGCGCTGGCGTGCCTGTTCGTCTTCCCATTCCTGCGTGCGGCCGGCCTCGCGCAGGCGCGCATCGTTGGCCAGCTTCAGGGCCTGGTAGCGCGCCTGGTACTCGGCTTCGTCGATGTCGCGCATGCGGCGCGCCGCTTCGGCTTCGCTCTCGCGCAGGCGAATCAGTTCGTCACGCTGGCGCGTCGCGTCCTCGATCAGGCGCGCCTGGTCGATCTTGTGGCGGATCTGCTGCTGCAGCAACTGCTGCGAGAAACGCTGCTGGGCCGACTGGCGCGCATGCTGCGCTTCCTGCTGGGCGCTGGCGACTTCAGCCCGCATGTGCACGCCGGCCAGCGCGCGCAGGTGCTGCCACTGCGCCGCTTCGTCGGCGCGCTGCGCCCCTTTTTGCGCGGCCTCGTGCTGCAGTTCGGCCAGCACCTGGCCAGCGCCCTGCGCCATTGCCTGCTCGCGCGAGGTGGCTTCGAGGATGCGGCCATACAGTTCGATCTGGCGTGCACGCACACCGTGTGCGCGGTCGGCGCCCTGCAGCGACATCTCGGCGCGCGCGATGGCATCGTCCTGGCGCAGCTCGGCGCGCCGGATGCGCAGGCGCGCCTCTTCTTCGCTGCGCTTGATGCCCTGCCATTCTTCGGCCGTGTACAGCTCGTCCAGGTGGCGCTTGTGCGCCAGTTGCACGTGCTGCTCGTCGGCCGCCAGCCACATGCTGCCCACGCGCGCCCGGTTGGCGTCGTACTTGTCGTGGCGCAGCTCCACCGTCTGCACGCTCGTCACGGCCAGGCCATAGTCGGCCATCAGGAGCTTGAGACCGCCCTGCAGGCGTTCGTCGAGTTCTTCGCGCAGCGCGCCGCCAGCGGCCATCTCGCGGATCGAGCGCGCGCCGATGAATTCCAGCGCCAGCTGGCGCACCGGATGCGCGAGCAGTTCGCGCAACTCGGGCGTGCCGATGGTGCCGGGCGTGGTCATGAAGTGGCGCGCAAAGGCCGGAACGTTCTCGATCTTGATGCTGACCGTGAAGCGCACAGAAATCGCAAGCTGCTCGCAGGTCGGTATGTCGTCGAAGTCGAATGGCACCGGCAGCGCCGTCGTGCGCGTGACGAGGATTTCGGCGTGCTGGTCGCGCAGCAGATGGTTCAGGCGCGTGAAGAAGCCTTCGAGCTCGTATTCACCCTGCGGCACCTCGGTCGCTTTGTCGCCCTGCAGGATGAAGCCGCGCGCCGTGGCCGGCACGCGCAGCGTCTTGACGAACAGCCCGGACAATTCACGCAGGCCGAAGAACACGGCCAGTTCATCGGGCGCGGGCACCCAGCGGTTCTCGACCAGCACCGGCTTGCTGCGCGGCGCGCCCAGGATCACGCCGCAGCCCGCGCAGTAGCGTGCATCGACCGCATTCTTGCGCTCGCAGCGCGGGCAGCTGGCGCCATTTACTCCGAACATGTGCAACATAGCCGACTCCGTTTTCTCTCTTGCCTTCTGCTTGCCAACCTGCTGTCGAACCTGTCGACGAATCTGTCGACGAACCTGCTGATTCTAGCAGCGCACGATCTGTGCCCGCGGTGCGCTCACGCACACCCGCGATATCAACCCGCGATCTCAAATGATGCCGATGCGCTCCACACACGCCAGGCTCGCGCCGCGCGCGCGCAACGCTTCGCGCATGCCTTGGGGCAGCGCGTGTTCCCACGCCTTGGGCAGCAGGATGCGGTCGCCCGATGCCGCTTCGCGCAGGATCAGCGCGCACTTCGGCGCCAGCGCGTCCACCGTCTCGACCTTGCCGGCATGCCAGGCGCTCGACGTGCCGGTGGCAATCACCCTGCCCCGCGCCATGAATTCGCGGCCACGCGCGATGCGGTCAGCCATCACCAGCGCCAGACCATACGAGTCGCCCGAAAACCCCGTCTCGCCAAAGCGCACCGTCGTCTTCCACTGACCCTGACCGCGACCGTCAAAATGCCGGGCGCCGGCCAGAACAGCTCGCACCTGGCCCTGGCGCAGTGCATCGAGGTCCGGCACGCTGATCGCGTCGTCATCGTCGCCACCAAGGGCATTCGCCAATGGCCGCACGCTCACCTCGACCCAGCCAAGATCATCGTGGTCGCCGCCGCTGTGCAGCGGGAACCAGGCGCGCGCGCTGGCCGTGGCTGCGACGGGATCCGGCTGACCCGTCAGCGCGCCCAGGTGCGGCAAGGCGTCCGGGCCGCCCGCCAGCACGCCGTCAGGCACATTGACCAGGGCGCGGCCATCGATCCGGCCCAGGTGCCAGGCGTCGGACCAGCCATTGGCCAGCACGGGTCGCGCCGCTTGAAACACGCCACGCACGATGCGGTCGGCCAGCACGGCGGCCAGTTCCCAGTCGCGGGTGGCCGCATCCAGCGCGCGGTCGGCGCTGAGCACCACCTGGTCGCGGCTGTCGTAACGCGGCTCGGTATGGCGCGCCAGGCGCACCACCTGCTGCATCCGTTCGGCCTGCGCCGGCCCACCGGGCACGCTGCACTTGACGTCGGCGCGGCCCGCGCGTGGGCGGCGCGTCGCGGTAATGGTAAGCATGCTGCCGTCGGGCAGAATGCTGCGGCAGCTCGCTTCGAACACGGGCGCCGTCATGCCGTCACCTCGTCCTGCATCTGCGTGACGCGGCGCGCGCCAGTCTCAAGCTCGAGATTGGCAACGACGCGGTCGGCTTCGTCGAACAGCACATCGAGCGGCCCTTCGCCGGCGACCTTCATGCGCGCCAGCAGCGCCCAGGCTTCATCAAGCGCGGCGGCGGCGCGGCGGCTGTGGCGCGCGCGGCGCAGCTGTTCCTCGGGTGCCAATGGCTGGCCGGGCGCGGCCAGTTCCAGCGCCGGCATCGTGCCGACCGACAGGCTGACCAGGTCGAGCCGGCGCAGCAACTCCTGGTGCTGGCGGAACCGACCCTGATCCGCCGGCAGCACCGCCATGCGCACCGCGCACATCAGGCACGGCAGTTCCAGGAACAGACGGCGCAATGCGCGGGCATCTTCGCAGGCCGGCACGAATGCTTCGGCCGGCATTGCCGTCAACGCCGCAGCGGGGTCGGCCGACGCCCCCACAGTCGCCAGCACGGCCTGCGCTGCCAGGCGCGCTTCGAGCAGCGCCGCGTAATCGTGCGTTGCGGCGAGATCGACCGGCACGCAATCGTCAACGGTCACGCCAAAGCGCGTGTACATCAACTGGTTGAATCCCGACCGGAACGTATTCCATTCTTCGAGCGTCGTGCAGGGCGGCAGTTCGAGGTTGCCCTGGGCCAGCTCGCGCTGCAGCGCAGTTTGCGCCAATCCGCCAAAGCCCGCGAGGTCGACCGCGCTACCCGCCTCGCTGGCCAGGAACAGGTCGAAACGCTGGTGCGTGGCGCGTGGATCGCTGGCATCCACCGCAAAACTCACGCGCAGGCCGATCTCGGGCGCGCCGGCAAACGGGACGAGGTCACAGGTGTACGGCCCCGGATGAACGCACCAGGCGGTTTCCCCATCGAGGGCTGCGATGCGGCTGCCCGATGCCAGACGCCGGCTGCGGCCACCACGGTCGACCAGCACGGCAGCGCATGGCGCAGGAATGGTGATGCCCGATGGCGCCGGCAACGCGATCGCCACGCTGCCGAGCAGGGTCGCGTCGAACGCGTCCTGGCGTGGCGGGCGTCGCAGGGGATTCCTGAACAGTGAACCTAGCATCGTTATCCTTGAGCGAATTCGGGAACTGCACTATGTAGATGGGGGCACGGGCATCGCGATGGGCACTACATCGAAGCGCGCCCCGTGCCGTTGAAAATGGACCGACGGGGAAGCCGCAAACGGCCACGGGCCTTCGCACTCGCCGTCGGCGTCCAGGCTGCCCTGCACGATCACGCTGCCGGCGCCGTCGCGCACGGCGATCGTCGCGCGCATTGCCAGCAATTGCGCCGCGCCCGGTGCGTCCAGGTCGAGTTGCACGACCACGCCGGGCACGCCGCCCTGGTCGACGAAGTGAAGGCGCCACATCCGGTCATCCGTGCGCAGCACGTCCAGCGGGGCGCCGCTGTCGGCAGCGCGCAAGAGCCCCGCGCTGCCGGTCCAGCTCATGTGCTGCGTGCGGCGCACATCGGCCAGATGGCGCATGCGGCGCAGTGTCAGGGGCGACGCTTGCAGCGCCGCGCGTTCGCCATGCGTCAGCGGCCGGCTGCCGTCCAACGCCTGCAGCAGAATGGCGTCGGCCAGCATCAGGCCATCGCCTTCCACGCGGCACGCCAACAGCGCGCCGGCTTGCAGTTTGCGATCCAGATTCGTCATGCCCATCGTTGTTCCTCCTGTAGTCCAGCCACCTCGTTCAGACGCAGTATCGCGGCGTCGCGCCGCTTGCGCAGGGTTGGCAGCGAGACGCCGTCGAGCAGGGCCAGCTGGCCCATCGTCGGCAATTCGCCCGTGGCGGGGTCGCACCATTCGGAAGGGTAACAGTCGTCGAATGGTCCGAGCAGCTTGAGGTACACCGCCAGGCGTACCGGCAAGCTGTCCTGCGCCATCCGGCGCGCTGCCCAGCTGGCGCGGTCCTCCACCGTCGCTGCCACTACCAGGTAGTTGGGGGGAAGTGAAACGCAGGGTGCGATGGATGTCAGTGGTGCGGCCAGTGGCGCATCGATTTCAGGTGACACGTCCACGTCCAGCTCCGGGGCTTCCTGGCGTGCTTCGAGAATCTGGTCCGGGCCCGGCGTGCTGCCCTGTTCGGACTCGTTCAGCACGCGCCAGTAATCGTCGAGCCAGGCATCCGCCGCGCCGGCATCCTGCAGCCAGTCGCTGTCGCGGTTGGCCGACAGCGCGTCGTACTCGCCGATTTCGCGCAGCATCGCGCCGATCTTCTCGGGACTGGTCTTCAGGCTGGCGAAGCGTTTCGAGCGCGTGTGCAATGGCCCGGGCGCGCCCGTGTGCGCTTCCAGGGTTTCGCTCCAGCGCATGATCCATTCGGGCTTGCAGTCGCCGATCGAGCGCAACTGGCGCGATTCGATCGGCATCGCGTCGATGCTGCGGCCCAGGATCGCGCCGACCTGCGGCGCGTGTTCGCGCCAGCTCTCGAACAGGCGCGCGATGTCGTGGTACGCCGTGTCGAGCATGCGGTAGGCGTACATGCGGTTCGGGCTGCAGGGCCGGCCGCACGCCACCTGATAGTGATCGCTGTCGACCTTGTCGCGCAACACCGCATACAGGTCGTTGAATTTCTTGCGCAGCAGCGCTTCACCGCCCGCCTGCGCCCAGAACGGGCCGATGCGTGCAGCTTCGGTGGCCACGGCCGTGCACAGTGCGGCCCAGTCGGCGGGCCGCGCCTGCAATTCGTAGACGAGGCTCAGGGCCAGCTCGGCAGTCGTTTCGCCATAGCTGTTGCCGGGGGCATGCGCGCGGCTGCCGCCCGCGTGCAGGACCGGTGCGACCGCCTCGATGTACGCGGCGAGCGACCCGTCCGTATCGGCGCCCTGCAAACTGGCGGGGTCGATGCGGGCGAGCGCCTGCAGGGAACACTGACCCAGCAACTTGCGGACCTGCTCCCAGCCGTGCTCCTGATACCGGGTCCCCGGTAAACGCATACCTTCCTCGTCCTCGATTTCGCTGCGCACGTGTTGCACAGTGAAATAGATCATGCCATACAACTACAGCATTCAGGCGCGGTGGAGACCCCTATTTGTGCCTCTTTTCCAACGACTGCCCGGCCATGGATTGCAGCAGCGCCGCGACGACGAGGGCCGCGTGGCCGCCGCCCGTCAACGCCGAGTGGCTGACAAAGGCGGCAAACGCCAGCCGGCGGGTCTGGCCCGGCAAGCTGCCCGGCTCCAGATAACCCATGAACCAGACCGTGGCCAGATCGTCGTTGCCGACCGGCGCGGTGCCTGTCTTGGCATACAGGCCGGGGCGCAGCGCATCGAACGCCGGGCTGCGGAATGCACCGGCCGCCGTACCGTAGTCGATCACGCCCTTCATGCCGGCGCGTACGCGGTCCAGCCGCACGCCAAGCGGCGCGCCGTCGCTGGATGCAGCGTCGCGACCGTCGAGCGCCAGCAGCAGGCGCGGCGTGACGCTGCGCCCTTCGCCGACGCTTGCCGCCACCAGTGCCATTTGCAGGGGCGTCGTCTGCATCCGCAGGCCAATCGCCATCTGGCGCAGTTCATGGCGGCTGTGGACCGGATCGAGCTGCGATGCGGACGCCGACAGCGCATCCCAGTCATTCCACCGATAGTCTGGCGGGAGCAAGCCACCATCGAGCCGCAGCGGCTGGCCGAAGCCCAGACGCGCCGCCATCGCCGCCACCGGGCGCGCGGCGTCGAGCGCACCCGGCTCCAGCGCTGCGGCGCCCGGCATGCCGCCGTCGGGCTGGCCGAGCAGCGTGCGGTCGCTCAGTTCACCGGTCCAGGCAAACCACGTATTGACGCTGTGCGCCATGGCGCCGGCCAGGCCCAGGCGCCCGTCCGCAGCGCGCGCGCCGGTGATCTGGTCGCGGAAATTGGTGATGCGGGCACGCGTGCCGCCCGCCGGGTAGCTGGGCGCATCGGTGCGGAAGTCGTAGCCGCCATCGCGCGCGATGCGGTCCACCTGCGCCAATGGCAAGCCGCCCAGCAGCGCATCGAGCTGCTTGTCGCCGCGCGCGGCCTGTTCAAGTCCGAGCGCGGTGATCACCTTGAAGGTCGAGCCAGGCGCGCGGTGGGCGCCGCCGTCGTGCTGGAATGCGGCGATGCGCAGCGGGCTGCGCGCCGGATCGGCGCGATCGAAGTCGCGGACCTCGGGCCAGTTGTCCGGCGCAGCAGTATTTCCCCCACTCGATGCGGCGGCCAGGATGTCGCCGGTGCCGGCATCGAGCAGCACCAGGCCGGCGCGCCGCTCGGCGGGCGCGGGCTGGGCGCCACGGCAGACGCGCCCGTCCCACTGGCCGCCCTGCTGACCAATGCAATCGAGCAGTACCTGGGCCCGCGCTTGCAGGGTCAGATCGAGCGTCAGGCTCGCCGCATGGTCGCTCCCGCCCAGGCGCGCCAGCATGCCGGCCACGCTGCCGTCGTGCTGGCGGTGCACGCCCAGCAGCGGCGCCAGGCCGGCCAGCGTGGCCTGGACCGACGGCGCGCCATCCTGCCACAGGGCGTCGCCGTTGCGATCGACCAGGCGTACCGCGGCGCCGGCGGGCCGCACGCTGCGGCTGCTGGCCGGCAGCGCCTGCCACGCGAGCACGCCACGTTCGACCTTCAGATGGCGATAGGCGGCGTCGGCGCCGCCGGACAGTCTGGCCAGGTCGAGCGGCTCGATCTCGACCTTGACCGTCGTTGCGCCCGGCAGCGGCGACAGCACCAGGTGCTGCACGGCGCCCGCGTCCGGACAGGCGCGCCCGTCGCAGACGCCACGGGCCGTCACCGTGGCGCCCAGCACGCTGCGCACACGGCCAGCGACCAGCAGTTCCAGCGGCCGGCCCTCGGCCCGCGTGCTCAGGCTCACGCGGCTGTCGCGCCGCCCGCCCTCCCAGCCGCCGACACGGTTCCACGGCGCCCAGTCTTGCGGCAACTGCGCGAACAGGCGCATCGCCGCCAGCGGCAAGCCGGCCTCGCGCACGGCCGGGCTGCCTGCCACTGCCGTTTGCCAGATCGCCGTTGCGCCGGGCCGCACGCGCCACGCCACCAGCCGCCGTTCGCTATTGAACACGCGCACCTGTTCGCGCACGAAGGCGCCGTCGGCCCGGTGATGCAGGCGTTCGAGCAGGCGCCGGTCGCCGGCGGCGTGCTGAAAATGCTGCCAGCCGGGCAGCGGCGCGCGTACGGATTCGTCGGCCTGGAGCCAGGCCAGCAAGTCGCGCGGCGCCAGTTCGATCAAGCCGTCGCGACCAAGGCGCAGCAAGCCCCTCGCCCGCAGGGCCTCGAACAGCGCCTGGTCTTCCAGACCGGCGCCCGGGACCAGCGGCACGGTCCAGACACCGGGACGCAAACGCAATGTGACCGGGCTCCCGACAGCCGGGAACGCCTGCACCAGCGCTGCCGTCGCGGCCTGTTGACCAGGCTGGAAATGTTGCAGCACCAGTTCACCGGCCTGCGGGCAGGCGCCGCTCGGCTGGCGCGTGAAGCGCAGTGCCTCGCCGCGCCACAACAGCCAGCCTGCGCTGCCCAGCGCGGCCTGGCCCTGGCGCGCATGCGTCGCCACCCCGCCCGTTGCATCGCTGATCCAGCTGGCGCTGCCGAAGCCGGCGTTCCAGCCGATCGCCAGGCCGGCGCCCGCATTGCCGGTGATGTCGATGCGCGGCATATTGGACCCTTCGCGCGCCAGCAACACGCTGCGCGGTGGTCCATTGCTGCTCCGCGCGAGTGCGGCAGCTTCGCCGAACGGATAACCGACGCGCAGCGGCAACAGCCGCCCGTTCGCCGGATCGAGCATCTGCGTGCACAGATCGACCCGGACCGCCGGCCCGGCCTGCATGCCGCTGGCAATGACGAGCGCCAGCGCGCCGCGCTGCGTCAGCGACACGCCACTATCGGCCGGCACGACGAGGTCCAGACCCGGCGCCAGCGGCTGCAGCACCGCCAGCGCCTGCGCACCAGGTACATCCTGCGCATCGCTCGGCAAAGCGCGCGCGTGCAGCGCCAGCGCGACGGCGCCGCCCATCACCAGTGCCAGCGCGGCCCAGGCCCAGGCCGGCCCCAGCGAAATGGTCCAGCCCCGGCGCAGATTGCGGGCGCGCCGCCGCGCCGTGCGCGAGGCAGCGATGTTGCGGGACAGGGTGGCGAAGGGGCCGGTCATGCACGTTTCCCGAGGATAGCGTGGCGCCCATGCGCCCTTGCGCAAGGCTAGCGGAGGGATGGTGAAACCGCTGAGCGGAGTAACGCTGCAAGCGCATGGTCAGGGCCGCCCTGATGCAGCTCACCCCCCGTTTTCTGCGGCTCGTCGCACACCGCTGGAAGCGGTGCGGGGACGCGCCTAAAGTACACACATCGACACACCACTCACCCACCAAGGAGAAGCAAAATGAACGTCCTCAAACACATGGAAGCCGTCTTCATCGCCGCCGCCCTGATCACCGTTCCTGTCGGCTATCTGGCCAAGGTATCGGACGCCAACGCCTTCAATGCAAGCAGCGCGGCCATCGCCAGCGGCGCCAAGGTCGCCACCGTGACCGTGACCGCCAAGCGCCTGAGCAGTGCCGAGAAGTCGCAACTGCTGGCACTGGACACCGTCACTGCAGCGAGCCGGCTGTGAGTGCGGTCGGTCGTCGCGGCGCTGCCCACGGGCGGCGCGCGGCGGCCAGGTGGACGGACAACGCCACCAAACTGTGTCAGATGTAATAACTTGCTTCAGGCTTCGCGTCACCGATCCCGGATTGCTATATTCCGCTTATCCGCTTACGGATCTGGAGACGACCATGAAATCCCCGCTTATTCTTGCAGCCCTGATCGCCATTGGCGCGGCTGCCACCATCCCGCTGTCTGCACAGGCCCAGCCACATGTCTCGGTCGTGATCAGCAACGCCCCGCCCGCCCCCATCTACGAGCGCATTCCCGGTCCGCGTCGCGGCCACGTCTGGGCGCCCGGCTACTGGGAATGGCGCGGCCATCGCCATGACTGGGTGCCCGGCCATTACGTCGTCGCGCGGCCCGGCTACGTGTACGCGCCGCCGAGCTGGCACCATCGCGGCAATCGCTGGGTGATGGAACCGTCGCGCTGGAACCGCGGCCCGGGCCACCACTACGGCCCGCAGCCGGTGTATGTGCGCGGCCATGACGGCTATGACCGCGACCGTGGCTATCGGGACCACCACCGCGACCGTGATCGCGATCGGCATCACGGCCGCGGGCGCGGACCGGACTTCGACCGCGATGGTGTGCCGAACTACCGGGACCGCGATCGCGACAACGACGGCATCGGCAACCGTCACGACCGGGACCGCGATGGGGACGGCGTGCGTAACCGCCACGACAGCCGCCCGGACAATCCTTATCGCCGTTGATGGACGCGGTTAATTCACGCTGTTAATTCACCTCCTGGCGTTTCAGGTGCTTGTCCAGAAACGCCAGGATTTTCGCGCTCGCTTCGGTCTGGTTTTTCTTCTTCGAGAAACCATGGCCTTCGTCGTCGAACACGACATACTCGACGTCGACCTTGTTCTTGCGGACCGCTTCCACGATCTCGTCGCTTTCGGGGCGGATCACGCGCGGATCGTTCGCGCCCTGGATCACCATCAGCGGCTTGATGATGCGGTGCGCGTGGAACAGCGGCGACGTCTCGACCAGAAACTCCTTGTCCTTGACCGGGTCGCCGATCTCGTCATACAGCGCCTTGCGCTGCGCTTCCCAATACGGCGGAATGCTCTCGAGCGTGCGTACCCAGTTGCTCACCCCAAAAATGTCAATGCCAACCTTGAAGGCTTCGGGCCGGAACGCCAGCGCCGCCAGCGTCATGTAGCCGCCGTAACTGCCGCCCATGATGCCGATGCGCTCGGGATCGATATACGACTGACTCGCCAGCCAGGTCTTCGCTTCGATGCAATCCCACAGTGGCTCCATGCCGTGCTTGCGGTCGTCGGCCCGGAAGAACGTCTTGCCATAGCCCGAGCTGCCACGATTGTTGATGCCCAGAACCGCGTATCCGTGATTCACCAGATACTGGATCTGCGCGCTGTAGCCGCGCATCGTCTGCCCGCCCGGCCCGCCGTGCACGTACACGACCGCCGGCACCTTAGCATTCGGCGCCGCGCCTTTCGGCTTGTAGTAGATCGACGGGATTACCGTGCCGTCGAAGGACTTGAAGCGCACGACTTCGGCTTCCACCAGGTCGTTCGGATCGATGGCCGGGTTCAGGCTGCGCGTGAGCTGGGTCGTCTTCTTGCTGCCAAAATCGTGCACGTACAGGTTATTCGGCGAGCGGTCGCCATTCAGATAGAACGCCATCAGGCGGCCACTGGCCGAAAACGTCACCTGGCGCATCTCGCCGCCCGGCAGTTTCGGTAGCGTGACCGGTTTGCCGGCAGCGTCGAACACGCGCACGTCGATGCTGCCGTCGCGGTTGACGATGCTGACCCGGTTCGCGCCATTGCGCGAGTAGCTGGTGTCCAGCAGGTCCCAGTCGGCCTTCTCGACGTCGCTCGTCGCGCCACTGGCCAGATCGTATGCGGCGATGCGCGTGAACTCGCCGCCGGCATTGGTGGTGAACAGCAGGCGTTTCGATTGCGGATCGAACGTGGCGGCCGAGTGGCTCGCCGGCGCGGTGTGCGGCGTGATGTGCTTCATCGTGCGCGTCGGCAGGTGATACACGTAGACGTCGCTGTCGGACGTGGTGCTGGACTTGTCGAACGCGAGCCAGTTGCCGTCCCGGCTGATGTCCGAGACATTCATGCCGCTATCGTTCTGGTACACCATCGTGCGCGCGTAGCTGCCCGCGTCATACAGATAGATGTCGAAGAATTTTGGATCGCGCTCGTTGGTGGCGACGTAGAAGCCGCTGCCGTCGGGCTTCCAGCCGGCGAACGATGCCTTCAGTTTGCCGGGCGTCAGGTCGCGCTCCTTGCCGCCCGGTTCGAGCACGTACAGGTGATTCTGCTCGTCGCCGCCCGTGTCACGCGTAAACAGGATGCGGTCGTCGTTGTAGAAATAGCCCACCGCGTAGGTCGAATCGCCGGTGGACGTGGTCAGCGCGCGCGGCGTGCCGCCACCCACCGGCAGCGTGTACGCATTGAAGATGCCGGACGCGTTACTGCTGAACAGGATCTGCCGCTCGTCCTTGCTGAACGAGGCGCCGGTCACGGACGTCGTCGCCATGAACTGCTCGATGGTGTAGCGCCTGACGTGCTTGCCCGGTTTGAGCGGCGCTTTCGCTGGCGGCTGCGCGCCGGGTTTTTCAACCTGCGCCATGGCCTGCAACGGCATCGACACGGCGCCGACCAGCACGGCGAACAGGGACAATCGGACTGCATGACGGGACGGACGCATCGCTTCTCCTCAGGTTGGACAGCACCGATCCAGTGTTTCAAAAGTCTTAACTTCTGTCAACGAATCAAGATCGGTTATGCTCTCGCCATGAACGACCTGAGCCTTCTGCGCGCCGCCGCATTCAAGACCGAACTGGCGGCCAGCGGGCGCCTGATGGCGCGCGCTGGCCTGACTGAGCTCGAGGCGCTGACCCGCACGCTCACGCACAGCGCCGGCGTCGCGGGCCTGGCGCACCTGCTGGCCGAACGCGCGGCGCTGCGCCAGCATGCGGCGCAGCAGCTAGAGCGGCGCGCGGCGCTGGCCAGCATAGCGCGCACGCGGGGCGCAGGGGCCGGCAAGACGGCGTGGCGCGCCTGGTTCGACGGTTCGGCACGCCCGAATCCCGGCCGCTGCGGCATTGGCGCCGTACTCGAAGGCCCCGGCGGCGTGCGCATCGACATCTCGCGTGACGCCGGCTATGGCAACAGCAGCGAAGCGGAATACCTGGCGCTAATCGCCGTGCTGGACGCCGCCGTGGCGCACGGCGCGCACGATGTGCTGGTGGTTGGCGACAGCCAGGTCGTGATCGACGACGTGAATGGGCCCGCCAGCGCAAGTGCACCGAGCCTGCGTGACTACCGCACCCGCGCCTCTGCGCTGCTCGCCCGCCTGCCCCAGGCGCAGTTGCGCTGGATCCCGCGTCATAAAAATGCACAAGCCGATGCGCTGTCACAGCGCGCCACGGCGCTACCCTTACCGGAAACAACCGAATGCTAGAAGCCACCCCCACCGATTTCGCCGCCTGGCGCACGCAACTCGTCGCGCTGGCAGCGCAGGATGCCGGCACCGATGGCGCCCACGATGGCGCCCACCTCGACCGCGTCTGGCGCAACGCCCAGGCGCTGCTTGCGCACCATCCGGAAGCCGACCGCCTGGTGGTACTGGCGGCCAGCTATCTGCACGATCTGGTGAATTTGCCCAAGAACGACCCCGCGCGCAACCAGGCATCGCGCCGCTCGGCCGAGCTGGCGCGCGAGTTGCTCGCGCCGCTGGGCTTCCCGCCGGAGAAGCTCGGCGCGGTCGCGCATGCCATCGAAGCGCACAGCTTTTCGGCGGCGATTCCCGCCACCACGATCGAGGCCAAGATCGTGCAGGACGCCGACCGCCTCGATGGCCTGGGCCTGGTGGGACTGGCGCGCATGTTCTACATCGCGGGGCGCATGGAAAGCGGCCTGGCGCATCCGACCGATCCGCTGGGCGACGACCGCGCGCACGACGATCGCCGCTACGCACTCGACCATATCGTCGTCAAGCTCGACAAGCTGCCGGACATGATGCAGACGGAAGCTGCGCGCGCCGTGGGCCGCGAACGCCTCGAACAGCTGATGACGTTCCGGGCGCAGTTTGCGGCCGAGTGGAGCGGCGTCTAGCGAGGCATTGCGGCATGGCACCGTTGCCGCAATGCTAAGATAGGCGACCGCCAACCGCCGAGGTGTCCATGACCAGTACCACCACCACCCCGCAAGCGTCGAGCGGCAACCTCAATTTCGTGCTGGTCTGCGTGTTCATCGACATGCTCGGAATCGGCCTGATCGTGCCCGTGCTGCCGCTGCTGGTCGGGCAGTTTGTCGAAGGCGCCGACATGCGCGCGCTCTGGTACGGCGTGCTGGCCACCGTGTTCGGCCTGCTGCAATTTCTGTTCATGCCGGCGCTGGGCGCGTTGAGCGACCGCGTCGGCCGCCGCCCCGTGCTGCTGTATTCGATGGGCGGCATGTGCCTGAACTTTCTCGTCACCGCCTGGGCGCCCAGCCTGGCCTGGTTGTTCCTGGGACGCGTCATCGGCGGCATGTCGTCGGCCAGCATGTCGGTGGCCTCGGCCTACGCATCCGATATCTCGACCCGCGAGAACCGCGCCAAGAGCTTCGGCAAGATCGGCGCCGCCTTCGGTCTGGGCTTCATCTGCGGCCCCATGCTCGGCGGCGTGCTTGGCGAAACCAACCTGCACCTGCCGTTCTATGTCGCCGCCGCGCTCTCTGGCGCGAACCTGATATACGGCTACTTCTTCGTGCCCGAGTCGCTGGTACCCGGCGCGCGCCCGCCCTTCGCGTGGGCGCGCCTGAATCCGTTCACGGCGCTGATGCGCCTCGTGCGGCGCCAGGACATCCGCGGTCTCGTCGTCGCGGTATTCCTGGCCACCTTCGCCCAGATGATGCTGCAATCGACCTGGGTGCTGTACACCACCTTCCGCTTCGACTGGACGCCGCGCGACAACGGCATCGCCCTCTTCTGCGTGGGCCTGACGTCGGTCATCGTGCAGGCCGGGCTGCTGGGCATCCTGATCCGGCGCTTTGGCGAACCGCGCCTGGCCCTCCTGGGCCTGGGCTCGGGCGCCATGGCGTATGCCGCTTACGGCCTGGCGACTGAAGGCTGGATGATGTACGTCTTCATCATGTGTAATGTCCTCGCCTATGCCGCCGGCCCGGCGCTGCAAGGCCTCGTCTCGAAATCCTCGCCACCCGAGCAACAGGGCGAGCTGATGGGCTCCCTGCAGGCGATCGGCAGCCTCGCCGTCATCATCACCCCGCTGCTCGGCACAGGCATCCTCAGCGCCGTCAGCCACTTGCCACAATCCGACTGGCGCGTCGGCAGCAGCTTCTACCTGTGCGCATTCATGCAACTGCTGGCACTGATCGTCGCCTGGCGCTACTTCCGCCACCACAATCTGGACCCGGACCAAGCCAAAAGCCGGGGTCAGGTCTGACATTTGGAC